>Ga0172381_10004173_pt1 | contig 15023 bp, 7 predicted proteins | sample Leawel6488metaG_FD_119754 | JGI IMG/M metagenome (GOLD analysis project Ga0172381, IMG submission 119754) | Leachate microbial communities from a municipal landfill in Southern Ontario, Canada - Leachate well 64-88 metaG | ecosystem: Engineered > Solid waste > Landfill > Unclassified | place...
CAGACGGTAATATTATATATTATATAAATATAAATGGCAATACGTACGCGTGCTTGCGCAAATGAGATTACAGTGAAATTTTTATGTACTATTTTGTGAAAAATTGTAATAAAAGGGGTCTCATGGCACATATAATGCTATAGGATTTTTAATAAAAAACCTGGCGTTTCATCTTTAAAATAAGAAACTTTGATTTTACAAGTTTTACTAAAGTTAAGCTATCCCTAAAATCCTGCAAATTTTTCTGCATAAAATTAATTTACTCTGGAAAAATTATTTCCAGAAGAACTTGAAATCTAGTTGCTAATGGTACCTACTTCAAAAACAAGTAGTTTTGGCAAAACGAATTCAACCTTTACCGCATAATGTTTCAGAAAATTATAAATAGTTTTTAAAATATGCGAATAAATTAATAATTTTTAATTGCCTTTGGCTGTTTCTTGCATCTTTGAATGGAGCTTGACGGCTAATTCAATGTTATTAGTTGTAATATTTTTTACATCCTCTTCAATAAGCATTTTTAAAGTTATCTCATCATCGACTGTGTAGACAGATAAATTTATCCCAAGGGAATTTGCCGTTTCAAGAAAAGCTTTGTTAATATAAATTTTCGAGACATTTAATCCAGAAATATCTTCGCAGTCCAAACTATCTAAAAAAGCCTTTATTTTCGGTAAATTATCTGTCCTCGGCGGTCCAAATTTTGAAAAGTAGAAGGTATCATTTACAAATAGTCTTATCCCTTTAAGATGTTGGATTTCCTTTTTAGATACCGACCCAGTAATATATATTAACCCTTTTGCCCCTAATTTCTCAGCCAGCTCAGAAAGCATCTTGACAGTGTTTTTTCTCTTTAAGTCACAATTTACTTGGATATTGTTTGCTACACAATAATTCAAAACATAACTCAATTCTATCCTGTTTTTTTTCAAAAACGGAATCCTGGTGTGTCCTAAGAAAAGAGAGCTACCTCTTCTCCTAATATCTACCTCTATCGCGTCCAAACCTTTTATATTGAGCATTTCATTGAAATATCGGTATGAGTTCCTTCCCGTCCCCATCGCTCCACCATGAGCAGTAAGCATATTTACCTCCTTCCTAATACCCTACAAAAAAAGGAGTAGAGATCAGTATATCTGAAACAGCATCGTTGATTAATCCTGAAAGTTTTACAAACAAAAAACCTTTTTTGATTTCTATTGTTTTAGCGTATCCCCCAAAAGAAATATTGGAAGTAATTTCTTGTGCTAGAGCATTACCAACTAAACTAATCTTCTTTAGAAGAACTTTATATTCACTGTAACAATTTTTATCTTTTTCGATTTCGCAGACTAAAAGATATTCCCCGGGAGGAATAGACTCTCCAATAGAATAAGTCCTTCCTTCCTTTGATTTCAGCGTAATAATTGCCTTAACTCCGGTGGAAACATAGGTTCTCTTCAACTTCAATCCTTCCAGTATACTTTCTAATTTCTCATTTTCGACACCAATGTACGTGGCCGCATATATAGCATCTTCTCTTCCATCTCTATGCCAGTCCCTTCCATAAACTGCAGCAAGTTTGTAACCCTTTTCCAAAACCTTAATGTAACCTTTTACTGCATTTTTATTTGATTCACTTTCTCCTGGGAATTCACCCGACCATACCTCGTATCCTGTCAAGAAAGAAAAATCTTGGATTCCAAATTGATCACTACACCCGGTACAAACTGGAGTGCCTACACGAAATGGATGTGCAAGAAAGGTTATATCTCCCGATTCGTTGGCTAGCCTAATTCGAGACTCGATAGTAAATGGGTTAATTTGTCGGTAATCAGGGTCAAACTTTCCCCCTATTAAGGTCATGTGCCCATAAAAAGTAGTCCATTCTGTTCCAGGCAAGAAAATAACACCCTCTTTTTTTGCCTCTATATCTGCTTCTCTACATCCCGAAGTAGTATTATGGTCTGTAAGAGAAAAACCTGCCAACCCTGCCCTCTTAACCCTGCTAACTAAATCTGCTGGAGAAAAAGATCCATCACTGTGTAAAGTATGTGTATGCAATTCAAATGGTAGATATTTCATATTTTCCTATCTTGTCTAAATTCGAGAATACTGTGATTTGTAAAATAATTAAATTTTACCCAAACTCTTCTCTAATCAATTCAGCAATTTATTATAATACAATTTCAATGAGAATGGGTACAATCCTTTAGTTAAAGCTATACTCTATCTCTATCACCTCGACTACTATTTTACATTTAGTAAGAGTGACTAAAACCAATTACCAGTCTCTATCGATTAAGTCTATCGGTTCAACATTTATCTTATATTTAGTAAGAGTGACTAAAACCAATTACCAGTCTCTATCGATTCAGTCTATCGATTCAACAATTATCTTATATTTCAACAGAGGACTTGCTATACAGTGAGTACTAATACATATCGTGTACAATCCAGGTACAATAGCTACAGGATTAAAACCAAACTCAGCCTTCTCCTCCGATATTAAAATTTTTTGTTCCGATTTGTGCCGGTGGGCATTGCCTATCATACCTTTCGGACCATCGAGAGAAAGTGTTAATAAATTATTCACAGGCAGAAATCTTTTTGCTTTCTCAGAATCAACGTCGCTACCAACTTTCGAAAAAGCTTCAACGATTCTTTCAATACAATCATTACCATCATAATCCCCAGGTTCGTAAGAAAAACCAACAAATAACGCTTTCGCTTTATTATTAATCAAAAAAGGATGATAGATGTGTTTGCTCTCGTCCTTGAAAGTTAATTCCTTTTCTTCTTTGAACAAAATCATTGTTTCTCCAGCAGAAAAAATTATTGTTTCTTGTCTTTAAATGAAGCAAAAAATCTAGATAAAACTTTACAACTCTAGTACCTTCTTCTCTTCCTGTATGCCATGGCCTTATTGTATTCAAAGTGGGCATTTCTTTTCAAAAATGTGATGAAATCAAATGATCCTTTAAACTTATTCGAATCAACCATATTAATTGGACAAAAAACCTTTCCTAAACTCTTCAATGTTGGCAAAAATTTATTTAATCTTACTAAAAACTCTTTGTAATCCAACAACTCTCTTGGAGTCCATGCAACTTCAGATAATGCCTCCATTCTTGGATAAAGCTGAAAATCTAATCTCTGTTGTGTGGGAACCCATTCTGTCCATATAGTACCCTCAACTCCCAAAATCGCTTTATTATGATCTCTAATTCCATATTTTTCTTCATCAAAATTATATGTATCTTTTAGATTCACTTTTGAGTAAGGCATATCAAAGTAAAAAGATTGATGTTTGCTGATAATCACATTCTTACCATCATCTAACCAAGAATTAATCTTGGGATCGTTTTTTGCGGTCCAATATTGTGCAATTATAGAATTTTCAAGATTATCACTTTTTAAAATTTCGTTCCACGCGATTAATCTCTTACCCTTTCTTTTCAAATATACAGCAATTTTGTTGTTGAAATATCCTTGCAAATCTTCCTCATCTTTTAACTTATTGTCTTCAATCATCTTTTGACAATTTGGACATTTAGTCCACTCAGTTTTAGGAGCCTCATCACCTCCAATATGAAAATATGGGGCAGGGAACAATTTAGATAATTCATCTATTACGTCGTAAATAAACTTATATGTAAAATCTTTTCCAGCGCATGCTATTATGTCTATTTCTCCTGGATTGTTCCCAGAATGTAAGACAAAAGGCTCAATAGATTTGTTAAAACACCCTAATTCCGGATAGGATGCTATTGCCGCAGCAAGATGAGCTGGCATATCAATTTCAGGGACAATCATTATACTTCTTCTTGCAGCATAACTCACAATTTCCTTTATCTCATTCTGAGTATAAAAACCCTCGTGTGGATTCCAATCAATAATTCTATTTCCCCAGGCTTTGCTTTGAGTTCCCGCCCTGTATGAACCTATTTGTGTTAGTTTAGGATAACCCTTAATTTCGACTCTCCATCCAGTGTTGTCTGTGAGATGCCAATGTAATACATTAAGTTTATGCATTACCATCATATCCAACAAATTCTTAACAGCTTCAGGGCCATAAAAATGTCTGCTTTCATCAAGCATTAATCCTCTCCAGCTATATCTTGGATGATCTTCAATCTTAACAGCATGCATCGTTAGTACAGTAGGTTTATCAATTAGGTCAGATAGCACCAACTGTCTTATAGTCTGTACTGCGTATAGAGCCCCTGCTTTCGTAGAAGCAAAAATATTCATTCTTTCTATATCACAATCTATTTCATACCCCTCATCGGCAATCTTTCTATTGATAAAAAAACAAATATTAGCGGTTGTACTAACAACAACATTTAGCCTATACCCACAAGTTTGTTCAATAATATCGATAAGCCGATCTCTAGCGTATCCAAGGGAGTCATCAGCATATACAGAAGTTGATGAATTAATAATAAATTCACCATATTTTTCTTCGCATTTAACTGGTTTTGGAATAACATTAATCATCTTTTTTTCCTACCCATTTCATATTCTTTCAGATTGAAAATACAATATATAATTTTGCTTTTAGGAAATTTCAGGTTTTGACATTTTAAGTTCCGTTTATCTCCCTATCTATAATATCTTAACTAACTCTGTTTTCTATCTTTAATCTTTTTATATTTTTGGGTGGGGCACACGGCGTCATAAGCAGGCCTGATTATCTTTCCAGCGTTAGATAATTCCTCAATTCGATGAGCCGTCCATCCTGAAATTCTTGAAACAGCAAAAAGTGGGGTATAGAGCTCTATAGGGATATCTAGCATTTTGTATATAAATCCGGAATAGAAATCAACGTTAGAGCAAACACCTTTGTAAATCTTCCTTTTTTCTGGGATTATTTCAAGGGAAATCCTTTCTACTCTTTTGTAAAGGTCATACTCCTCTTGCAATCCTTTTTCTTCAGCTAGTTGTTTTGCAAAGCTCTTTAGAATTCTTGCTCTAGGATCGCTTTTTGTGTATATTGCATGCCCCATACCATATATTAGTCCCGTATTATCAAATGCTTTTTTATCAAGGATCTTTGAAAGATAATCCTTCAAAGCATCCTCACTATTTGTATTAATGTTTTCTTTTATATCATTCATCATTTGTACCACTCTAACATTTGCGCCCCCGTGTCTTGGTCCTTTCAAAGACCCAAGAGAAGCAGAAATAGCAGAGTAAGTATCTGTACCCGTGCTTGTAACAACATGATTGGTAAAAGTACTATTATTTCCTCCACCATGTTCTGCATGTAATACTAAACATAAGTCAAGTAATTTTGCTTCAAGAGAAGTATAGTTTTGATTAGGCCTCAATAAATGAAGAATATTCTCTGCAGTAGATAGAGAGGGATCAGGTTGATGGATAATCAAGGTACCATCATCAAAATAATGCTTATAAACTTGATATCCATATACCGAAAGAAGGGGAAATCTAGAAATAAGTTTTAAGGATTGCTTCAATACATTTTCTACCGATATATTGTCGGGATTGTCGTCATATGCATACAAAGTCAAAACACCTCGCGCAAGGACATTCATCATATCCAAAGAAGGACGTTTCATTATTACATCTCTCACAAAACTAAGGGGCAAACTTCTATATCCCCCTAAAACAGAATTAAACTCCTGCAGTTGCTTATCCGTTGGTAATTTACCGAAAATCAATAAATAAGTTGTTTCTTCAAAGCCAAAACGTTTCTCAGAGACAAAACCCTTAACTATATCGTCTATTGAATAACCACGGTAAAATAATTCTCCATCTATTGGCACCATTTCACCATTTATTTCTTTTTTCGAGTTAATAGCGGAGATGTTTGTTAAACCAACGACTACTCCCTTTCCGTTTATATCTCGCAGTCCCCTCTTAGTATCGTGTTGTTCATAGAGCTCTGGAGCAATAAGGGACTGTTTGTACGCGTTTGAAGCGTAAGTTTTCAACTTTGGTTTTATGTCTGATTCGGTTGTAATAAAATTGTCTCTTTCCATATTAGTTGCCTCCTACAGCCATTAAAGTATTATATATAATCTTATACAATTATATGCTAAAAAGTCAATTACGTATAGTAATTAACGGTTTGAACCAGAAACCTCATTATAAATGCCTATACTAAAAATCTAATTCAACATGCGTCTAAGACTTTTTCAAAAGAGAAAAGCTCTCTTAGTCTAACGATCATCATTTTTGCAAAACTGTGTCAAAAACTCAATTGTATTCCTCCTTTTTATAAAAGAAAAAATATATTTTTCAAACTATATGGAACCGTTTAAAAATCTAATTACATAATAAATTAGAGCATATAAACACTGTTCAGTGAAATTTTAATGTAATAAAATAGTTATCCTTAGTTATTAAATCGGATACCCTAAATAGGACTTAATCATTATCCTTAAACTGAATTATTCTTCTCTTGTTTCGAATTCTTATTACTGCAGATATCAAAATAAGAACACCTGCTAAAGCAGCAAAGCCGCCAATTCCGATATATAAATATAGCATGTTAAATGTTTCTGTTTCAGCCTCTAAAAACATAATGGAAACTAAATCTTCCACCTCAAATGTTACCTCATTCCCATCCAATTCTGGGGCTTCTAATAAGACCATATCTCCTGAAGAAGATACCCCGAAAAACTTAAATTCAGAGTATCTATTAACCTGATCTTCGGTAAGAGTCAAGGTCATAGTGCTAACTCCAGATTCCGAAACAGGGGTTCCCTCAGAGTCCACAAACTTTATTGAATACATGGAATTAATCTTTGTATCTGCTATTTCAGAATATTTCGCTTTGGCTGCTTCAAACTTTCCTGCATTATTCTTATATTCTAACCCCGAAATAATCGGTGCGCATAGGCACTCTATGCCTTCCTCAAAGACTCCTGCCACCTTAATATCTGTATTGCTAGAGCTAGGCTGAAGCTGAATTGCAAGAACTGTGACATCTAGGGGCATATATGTGAAATAATAATTTTCAGATCGTGCACCTGAAGGATATATACCCTGTTGAACTCCTACAGAGTTCTCAAATTCAATTTGAGGAAGCCTTTCTAAAACTGAAGAGTCTTCCCCTTCTACAAACCCTTCATAAACAAAAGCGTATTGTATTGTTCCATTAAGAGGAATCCTAATGCTTGGGTGGCTGATAATTAACTCCTTCTTTTCGACCGTAATTTCAATATTCGTTGTGTTTGTAATAATATAATTACCATTAGTTATAGATACTGTTGCTCTATAATCTCCCGCGTTAATTACCTCTCCATTGTAGGAAATAGTATCAAATAAATCGTCGGCAAAAAGAACACCAGAAAAATCATATGTCATTTCTTTATGGTCATTTCCATTGTACTCAAAGGTATCTTCTCCCGTAAAAGTAATAGTTACAGGAACTCTGATGGGTAAAATTGAAATATTAAAAGAGCTAACTTTATAGTTCCTATCTGTAGGAATAAATATTGCCTCAGCTAAAAATGTAGAAGAATTCTCAAATGTGGGTTTAATTTTATCATCTTTCCAAGAAAACGTTCCTGGAACAATTATTTCCTCCCACCTTCCCTGAGAAACAAAGTATTGACGGCCTCTTGCCTCAGCAAGAGAAGGCATTTCTAGGGATTGACTTACTCCATATAAACTTTGAGCCAAGGTGTTCCCATACCTTGTTCTAACTTGAACAATATTAATAAATTCGGGTGAAACAGGAAGTATTCTTAACGTCGCGTTTATAACAGTTATCACGGGTGAGTAATTTGATGAATCGTGCCTAAAAGATGAATCCCCCGATGAGGCGTAGTAAGAATAATCAGCGTAAGGTGAAGATATTCCTTGTTTATAGGAATTCTCCCCGAGAGCTCTTAAAATGGTTCCCTCTAGCCCAATTGATTCTATAGTATCATCAAATTTTAGCCCTTCGACAGAATAAGAAGGAATAGGATCGGGAGATCCAAAGAGCTTGGTCTTGGGATCAATCCTGACCGTAATTTCAGCTGGAGTAACTGAGTAAACACCTTGAGTAAAATCAATTTCGTAATTGGGATTAGCTTCGATTAAATTTCCTATATTAATCGAATATTGACCACAATCTACCCCTGAATCCCTTGTTAATTCGCCCAATACCTCATCCTCGCCTATATCATCAATCACAGTGAAGGTGAGTTCAGATCCATCATCTCCATAAACGCAGCTTACATTATCTGCGGTAATAGATATATTTTTTCTAAGTACTGTAAAAGCTACGGTTTGTTGATCATCAAAAATAAACTCATAGCCATCAGAAGAGGCATCTTGACTCATCCTCAATTCGTATTCATTTGCATCATATTTTGTTTCATTGTTATATTCAGCAGAAAAATCGGCTGAAGAAATAATAACTGTCGGGGGAGTAAACCCTGTAGGCACAGGAGCAAGATCTCCGTTAAATCTAAATATTAAACCATAAAATTCCCCGTATGTTATCTCTGCCGAGTCCAAAGAAAGTCCAATAGATACTTTATTAATCGTTAATGCGAATTTTGTTGAAAGTGCTTGGTTATAATTTCTATTTCCCGCTTTTGAGGCCATTAAATAAACGATTCCTGCCTTTTCAGGAGTCAGAATGTCTCCAGATATTGTGCAACGCCCAGTTGGATCCTCCAAATCGGGACCTAGTCCAGAAGAATATGTAATCTCTCCAGTCCCGCTTCCACCAGAAATGTTAAGTTCAAGTATTTCGGTAAAATCAATTTCATTAATGCTGTCTGGAAGGGTTATTGAAATATCACTTTGTTCAGCAGGCAAAATTATAAAGCTAATACTGGGATTAGCAAGATAATAATTTTTTTCAGTTTCAGAATCAAGACCATATAACAATCCTTCCTGAACATATGAGGTATACTCACCCCCTTCATAAGGATCGTGAAGCATAGAACTACCATTTTCCCAATGCTCTAATGTTAGCGCATGTTTATTCCCTTCTATATCCGAAAACTCCGCACTATATGACATTATTCTACTTGGGTTGTACACTAAACTACCTGTACTTTCTGATACATATTTTGATTCTTCGAATCCAATATAAGTTACCTGACAAGCCCTGGGTAAGATATAATAACTTAGATTCTCAAGCGTCCCCAACGGATCTTCTGGATCAGAAAAATATAGTTCGAAAATATTACCATCCGATACATCGCCAAAAGCTACGCTTAGCAAATACTCTCCTACATTTGGGGTTTCGATTCCTGATTCAGGGGCATAAGAAAACTTTGGTGCTTTTTTAAGTTCCATCTCCTTAGGGAAAGTACTTGACCGATAATCAATGTAATAAACTAAAGGAGGAGAAGGCGAAAGACCATCATATTGCTTAGACAAAGAGGATTCCACCACAACTTTTATCATTCTCTTTGAGATCCCACCATACGGGCCTTCTACTGAGGCTGGTACAATATAGTTATCTTTAGAACTCCCTCTCAAAGAAAACCTTACTTGAACGTTAATTGTCTCATTCGGGCTAACATCTGGCGCAGCATAAGAAATTTCTGCGGTAACTTCTAGCTTAGCAAGATTAGAAGAATCGACACTTGCTATGCCAACAACCTTTTCTTGCAACACTTGAGTGCTCTGAAAAATCAAATCGCCAAATGAATCTACCCCTCCAATCCCGTCAAACTCTTTAACAGTATTCACGACAGAGTGGTCAGCCTCTGTAAAAACTACCGAAAGTTCCTTAGGAGTTATGACATATTCCCTATCGAGTTTCCCTCGAACTGATCCATCCTTGGAATAAACTACGGCGTATTTACCATTGCTTGTAACATTAATCGGCAAAACACCATAATAATCAACTAAATAAGAAAACCCTTCCGGCCCACCTCCTGCTAAATCAATCTCAGGATTAAAGCTATAGACCGATTCACCAGTATAGGTTCTTGGGCTGGGGAAAGCCCCTGCAGTAAGAGAAATCCTTTCTACAATAATGCAAACTGAAGCTAATTCCTCCATCATTTCAGTTCTAAGACTAATCTTTTTTTGATAATTATCGTAATAATAGTTTATGTATTCAGGAGCAGTTATGGGATTATCCCCTTCATCCAAAAAAATGGAATCGTGAACATAATATCCTTCTAAGGTATCCGATATATCAACTGTTACACTAAATCTTTGGCCGACCCAATATTTCGTGTTTAATGAAGGCGCAGCGACATTATCAATTGACACAACTTCACCTAATAAATTCTCAATTGAAATAGATATTTCTTTAACAAATCTTAAATAATACTCCAGATTACGCCTAGTTTCTGAAATCAAGGGAGCATATATATTTTCCGAAGAGATAATCTCCTCTGAAATAGATCTATATGAGCTATCCCAACCAGAAAGGGGCAGCGCTGTAAAGGTAATTTGTCCTTCATTGTCCATAGATGCTGTTATACTCCCGTAAGAGACCGAAAGATGGAGGACATTACCCTGTCCTGATGTTCCCGTGACCCCTGCACTCTTCAAAGGATTGTCTATGTACCAAACGTTAGTAAGAGATGTACTGACAGATGTGCCAAAAATACCCTTATGTTTGCTTATCAGTAAGGGGTCTACATCGCTAAATGAAACATCGCTTATGATATTAGTATATGATCCCCCTTCCGCCTGGCCTACAATACCACCACCATAATCTATACTCGCAGAAATCTCTGCTCTACTAACAATATTTCGAACCGTTCCTCCCTGGCTAAAACCTACTAAACTACCAACAAAACTCCTTCCTACAAATTTACACGTACTATCAATTATAATATTTTTAAGGGTTCCATTAGACGAAAGATAACCAAAAAGACCCACATACGTTTGAGTGACATAAGGCGATTCGGTAAGATCAAAATTTAATATCGAGTGGTTGTCCCCATCATATGTCCCCGAGAACGGATTTACGATTTCGTGTCTTCTGCCAATTATTGTGGGGGTTACTCCAGAAAAGTTCAAATCAGAAGTCTGCAAAAAAAACTTTCCAAGATAGGTTTCTGGTCTAATGCTGTTTTGTACAGCTTGAGCAAGATTAGAAAAGTGTTCGATATTCTCAATTAAGTAAGGGTTATTTGCTGTCCCCCACTCATATTGATTATGAGTATAGCCATATCTTCTTATGGCCACACTGTTTTTAAAATAATAATTTGAATTAAAATCCGATACTGAAGGAACATAATTTTTAATTACCGGAGCATACCAAGCAGAATAATCGGTCGCTATATATTTACCTTTCTGCCAGCGCGCTTCATAAGACTGACCAAATAATTCGGTTAGTGACTTATTCTGGAAATCTGCAGAATAAATCCCAGAAAATCTATAGTCAGATGCCAATATGTTATCAGGGACAGCGACATTATCCTTTGAAGCGCCATATCCGATTGCATTTAGATTTGAATAATTAATATCCTTGTTGAAATATGAATACTGAGGTGTGCTATTATAACTATCAGCAGTGTTCATTCTTCCGCCAACTACTCCCCCGATATTTCCGTTATAATTAACCCCAGGCCAATAAGCAGATGAAATTTTCGATAAAGAGTATGTTCCACTTACTCTTCTATAGTTCTTTCCAACGACTCCTCCCACATAAGTTCCACTAGCAACAATATTTCCTGAAGTATAACAAGTGTCTATATCTCCAGTAGTTCCGCTTTCAGATCCGTTTACCCCAGCGATTCCCCCCACCGAGTTAATACCTTCTACAGTTCCATAGAAGAAACAGTATCTTATGATTCCAAGATTATTTCCAACAATCCCTCCTACTTCTGAAATCATACTATCATCCCCAATTTGAGCGTTTGCAACACCCAAACCCTCGATAATAGAAGTAGAAGAAGTATAGCCAAATAATCCCTTTCCCGAAGTTGTCAAATTTGATATAACATGAGGAATACCGTTATATTTCCCCAAAAATTTTCCAGCAAACGGATGAGCTACTGTTCCTATTGAATTAAATTCGATTCCTTCTTCAATTTCAGACATGTCTATATCAGCGCTGAGGGCAAATACTAACCCAAGGGTCTCCTCCGGGGTCTCAGGATGATTAACCTTATTGCTAAGTTCCAATAATTCACTCACTGAACCAATTAAAAATGGATCTTGTTCCGTTCCCGACCCAGATAAAGAAAATTCTGCTTTTGCAACTATATTAGTGCTTTTTATCGGGAAGCTGAAAGACAGAATAACAGTAAAAATAAGCAACAATAGAATGCAAAAAAATAAACAAAGAGTTGTTTTTGTCTTCATACCTTCTTTCTTTATCGAGTGCATAATTTCCATTCGTTTCTAACCTAATTTTATTATAAATGTTACATAACTTTTTGTATTAGATACTTAATATTTAATTATTACTTTACAATATTATCATACTGTACATATGAGTACAATATAAGTTATTTTTTTGATTTTTTAAAGAATTCACTACGCTCCCCATGATTAAATCGCTTATTTAGTAATAGTAATTGGGCCCTCTTTTACGATTTAATCAAGATTATCATTCCACTATGGGGCTTCAATTCTATCTGCTTCCCGAGATTCAGTTTTTTCCTTTTCTGCATTCCCGATATCTCTAAAGTGTATATTTTTTTATTCACAGTAGTAAATCCTAATTTATTCTCCACTCCAATTTCAAAAACTGAAACACCATTAGAAAAATTGTAAAATACAGCTAACATATCTTCTCCTTTTAAATACGTTGAGCATTTGACTTCTGTTTTGTCAGTCCTTACTGGATTACAAGAGTCCCAAAATCCTCTAAAAGAAGCTTGATCTATATGAAAATCGTCTAAATGTCTATAAACATCTCCTAACGCTTCGCTGACATCATACTTAAGTCCATATTTGGGAAGCATCGCAAACAGAAGACATTTAGATATCGAATCGTTTTCTCTCCCAACAACAGCTGTACCGTATAATAATCCTGAACATTCAGCTAAAATTGTATCTGGATTCTCTGGCATTCCCTCAAAGCTACGATCAAGCCATATCTTATCTAGGAAAGGCAGTACATCAGTATAATAATTAAGAGAGTTTGCATAACCACTATTCTCGTTTAATTGGTCAGATACTTGCATCTCGATGATGCCAGGAAAAGCCTTCTTTTGCAAAATTACCTTTTTTATCCTTTCAATCGTTGTTCTAGATACATTTGCATCTCTTATAGAAACGGCGTCGACATTCGCGTTATGTACAAGGTAATTCAACCCTTCTACGTAATAATTGTCCATCCTGGATCTAGGTGTGGTAACAACTGCATAATCATTAAGACCCTTCCTTTTTCCAGAAGTGTATCGAACTACTTTTGCTAAAAGCACATCCTGCCCAAGTTGTTGAGACAGCCGGGGATCCGCATATGTGCTATCATTTAATCTTAATATTAACTCCTCCCCTAACGCCTTGTATGCGTATATTTCTCGATTCTGAATGCTTATATCTCTCAAATTATAAGAAACACTTATGCCTAATCCATTTTTATGAGCTGTCCTTGATAAAGCAGATATAGCTTTAATATATGGAAAGGGGTAATTGAGATAAGGATTTACCTCCCCTCCGTAAGTAATGTTTAAATACGTAACCCTATCATTTTTTGCTCTTTCAATCATTTTTTCATAAGTAGTTGCCAACTGGTCCCTTCCAATTCTAAGAGCCAAAGACTTCTTTAAATTTATTGCTTTAAAAGGAGTAAAGTGCAGAGTAAAGAAAAATTCGATACTACTTTTTGCGGGCATAATAATTCTTCCGGTATATGCAGAAAGAATTGCCCCCTGGTCGGTTTTCTCAACTTTTACTCCTCCAAGCCCTCCATTATCCCAACTTTCTCCGGGATCTATTGGACATTGTTTGTAAAAGCCCACTACTGTTTTAGACTCATTAGCTCCCTCAAATTTTACTCTTGCGCCACAGTTGACTTTGCCTAAGAAAAAAGAATTTTGATTATATTGCCTATCCCATTTTTTGTCGATGTTTTCAATAGCTCCTGCTCTCTTGCCAAAACCTATCATAAAATCTGTACAGAGGTAATACATGTTTAACGATATATTGGAAGTTACCAGGTCTTTTTCAGCAGAAATCTTAACTCTATAAGACATCGCTCCTTCGTAAAGAAGTTCAGCTATTATTTCAATTTTTGCTCCATCCCCCTTTCCGTCTGCCATTAAAATACCTTTGTTTTGTCTCCCTCCTAGTCTAATTTTATTATATTTAATTTTTTTCCCTTCAATAATGATCTCCATAGGACGGTAAAACAAATTTGTTTGTATTTCAGATTCAAGCGAATTAGATTCATTAAAAAAAGACTCAACATTATCGATTAAACCATCATTTCCCAGCTTGACAATTTTTCCCGAAAATTTAACTTCTTTTCCTACAATATTTAAAGCATCTAAGTCATCAACCAAAGCAATGTTTCGAGCGAGGTTAGAGTTCAACCATTTAAGTCTGGAAAGGGTTGTTTTATTGTCTGTTCCCTCATTGAAGACAAGCCTATCAGATAAATCGATTTCAATAATTATGTCATCCTTTCCAATCCTTATCTGAGTTGTATGAAGACCAATTCCTGATCTAGAAAAATTAAACCCGAAAAATAAAGGTTGTAAAAGGCCCTTTTTCACAGACATGTGTTTCTTAAATTTTTCACCTTCATAAGAAGTACCCTCAGTATTAAAGCAGGTTACAGCCCCGATAATGTCCTTGGGATTGCCTTGAAGAGGACCCGTCTGAACTTCTAATTTATCGGTAGTATAGTCAGGAAGCAATAATAACTGTACAACGAAATACTCGTGTCTTGAAGCCGAAAAAGAAAACTTTTTTCCTTCTGTCAACTCATTAAGAATTGATAAATCTTCGTAATCTTCAATAATGCTGGCTCTGTCTAATGCAAAAATTCTCATATTGTCTCCAAAATTCCTCTCTTATATATTCTAAACATGTTTTTAAAGTTAATTTTACTAGTTCAATCCTTTATTTCGTAAGTGACGGCAACCTCCTGCTTGGCAATTGATCATACCCGAAAACACTCTATCTATAATTTAATCCTTTGTTTC
>Ga0172381_10004174_pt1 | contig 15018 bp, 12 predicted proteins | sample Leawel6488metaG_FD_119754 | JGI IMG/M metagenome (GOLD analysis project Ga0172381, IMG submission 119754) | Leachate microbial communities from a municipal landfill in Southern Ontario, Canada - Leachate well 64-88 metaG | ecosystem: Engineered > Solid waste > Landfill > Unclassified | place...
AAGCGAAACATCTTTCCACTCTGAGTCCCCGCGGGAATATCCATCGTCACATTTCCGCCTAAGGTATGAACGCTCACTTGCGCTCCTAAGGCTGCTTTGGCAAAGTTAACAGGTAGATTCATATAAATATCAAGGCCTTGACGCTGAAAAATCTCATGATCATGAATACGAATATAGATATACAGATCTCCTCGACCGGCTTGGCCGATTTCCCCTTCACCTTGAACACGAAGTTGCGATCCTGTATCAACGCCCGCTGGAAACTTCACATCAATCTTGCGTGTCACCCGTATTGTGCCTTTTCCTTGGCAAGTCGGACAAAACTCAGTGATCACCTTTCCTTCGCCTCGGCACTGAGGACACGTTTGAGCCATACGGAAAAATCCACTATCTGTAATCACTTGGCCTCGCCCCTGACAACGTGAACAACTCTTGGGTTGCGTTCCCGGCTTAGCGCCAGAACCAGCACAAGCTTGACAAAGATCATGACGAGGAACTTTAATGGCCTTGGTCACACCCGCATAGGCTTCTTCAAGGGTTAAATCAAATTCATATTGAATATCTTTTCCACGTCTTGCACGGCGCGAACGGCTCGATCGTCCTGAATCAGAACCAAAGCTTCCAAAGATATCTTCGAAGATGTCACCACCAAATCCCATGTTCTCAAAAATACTGCTAAAATCTGCATTGCGAAAGATATCTTCTTGTGTAAAATTCTGGTCAATGCCCGCATGACCATACTGATCATATGTTTGTCGTTTCTTGGTATCAGATAAAACCGCATAGGCTTCGGAGATCTCCTTAAACTTTTCCTCAGCCTCTTTTTTCTTTTCCGGGGCAACACGATCGGGGTGATGTGAAAGCGCAAGCTTGCGATAAGCCTTTTTGATCTCGACTTCTGTCGCGTCTTTTTTAATCCCTAAAATTTCGTAATAATCTCTTTTCAACCCGATTCTCCTTTACAAATCCTCAAATCAACCAAAGTCTTTAGGAAAGGGCGCCTGTGAAAAACACAGGCGCCCTTTCCTAAATTAACCTTTATTTCTTCTCATCTTCTGCTTTAAAATCCGCGTCGATGATGTCGTCCTTCTTTTCTGTTGATCCGGTATCTTGCGCTGTGGATTCTCCTGCCTCAGGTTGTCCTGGACCAGCGCCTTGCTGTCCTTGGCCGCCTTGAGCTTGCTGAGCCGCAGTCGCTTTATACATTTCTTCAGCAAGTTTATGACTTACCTTTTGCAAAGACTCCATGGCAGCCTTAACCTTTGCCACATCAGCGGTCTTGATCACTTCTTTAAGATTAGCTAGTTCTTTTTCAACACTTTCTTTATCCTGTGCTGAAATCTTATCGCCATAATCTTTGAGAGACTTTTCTGTCGCATAAGCAAAGCTATTGGCTTCATTCATTGTCTCTGCCAATTCACGCTTTTTCTTATCCTCATCGGCATATTTTTCTGCTTCTTTAACCATTTTATCAATATCAGAATCAGAAAGTTTTGTCGATGCCGTAATTTTAATGGATTGTTCTTTGCCCGTCGCCTTATCTTTGGCCGAGACGTGAACAATACCGTTAGAATCAATGTCAAAGGTGACCTCGATCTGCGGAATGCCTCGATGAGCTGGCGGAATGCCAACCAGATCAAATCGACCGAGCTCCGTATTATCATTAGCCATTTGACGCTCGCCTTGCAAAACACGGATCGTCACAGCTGTTTGATTATCATCAGCTGTTGAAAAAATTTGGCTCTTCTTGGTCGGAACCGTTGTGTTACGATCGATCATGTGCGTAAACACCCCACCCACAGTCTCAATACCTAACGTTAACGGCGTGACATCCAAAAGAAGAACTTCTTTCGTTTCCCCTTTGATAATCGAAGCCTGAACAGCTGCCCCCAAGGCTACGCATTCCATAGGGTCAACGCCGCGCTCAATTTTCTTACCGACATAATCTTCAAGAAACTTTTGGATCACCGGCATACGTGTCGGTCCACCAACCATGATCACGCGATCAATATCATTAGCAGAAAGTTTTGCATCCGCTAAAGCGCCTTCCATCGGCTTACGGCAACGATCAACGATCGGAGCAACAAGCTCTTCAAGCTTTGAGCGCTCAATTCTTAAAGTAAGATGCTTAGGGCCAGACGCATCTGCGGTAATAAAGGGAAGATTCACATCTGTTGCAACAGTTGAAGAAAGCTCGACCTTAGCTTTTTCCGCAGCTTCACGAAGACGCTGAAAAGCCATTTTATCGTTCTTGAGGTCAATACCACTTTCTTTCTTGAACTGAGTGCAAATATAATCAATTAAAATATTATCCATGTCTGTACCGCCAAGCTGCGTGTCCCCATTGGTGGAAAGGACTTCAAAGCCGCCTTCAGCCCACATTTCCATGATCGTGACATCGAGCGTACCGCCGCCTAAATCAAAAACCAAGATCTTAAGCTCTTTGCCCACCTTATCCAAGCCATAGGCCAAGCAAGCGGCCGTCGGCTCATTGATAATGCGTAAAACTTTTAGTCCGGCGATTTCACCAGCATCTTTGGTAGCTTGTCGTTGATTATCATTAAAATAAGCTGGAACAGTGATCACCGCCTCTTCGACAGTGTCCCCTAAATATTTTTCAGCGTCAGCTTTGATCTTTTGCAAAATAAAAGCGCTGATCTGCTGAGGCGTAAATTCTTTTCCCATTGCTTCAAACTTATGACTCGTGCCCATTTTACGTTTAGCCGCATAGATCGTTCCTTGCGGATTAACCGCTGCTTGTCTTCGGGCTGGTTCGCCAACGAGGCGATTTCCATCCTTATCAAAAGCCACAAACGATGGAAAGGCTTTCCCTGAAGAAACGCCTGCGCCTTCTGCCGACGGAAGAATAACAGGACGTCCGCCTTCCATCACCGCGGCTGCTGAATTTGATGTTCCTAAGTCAATTCCGATAACTTTTGCCATATGCTCATACCTCCTTGTATCAAAAGAATCTTACTCTTTTTCTTTTGTTTGTTTTTCTTGTTCTTTCTTTTTAGCTACTTTTACTTTATTCGTTCGAATGACCCTATTGCCCAATAGATATCCTTTTTGAAACTCATCAACGACTGTTCCCTCTTCTAGATCATCTCGCTCTTCTTGCATAAGGGCTTCATGACAATGCGGATCAAACATCTTGCCCTTGGCCTCGATAGGCGTCACATCATTTTTCTTGAGCAAATCATAAACATGGGCCATCACCATTTCAATGCCCTTTAAAAAAGCCGCATAATCTTCATGACTGGCGCGTGCAGCCTCAATAGATCTTTCCAGATCATCTAAGATGTCAAGAAAATCAGCAATGAGCTCTTGATTGGCATACTTAATAAACTCAGCCTTTTCTCTCTCCATGCGCTTACGGACATTATCAAATTCAGCATATAGACGCACATATTTATCCTTGGATTCGGCAAGGTCTGCTAAAAGTTTTTGATACTCAGATTCTTTAAGCGCGATCGTTTTCTCTTCACCCGCCACATCTTCCTGGGGCAACAAAACTTCGTCTTCATTCTCGCTTAAGATCTCTTCATGTTTTTTTTCTTTATTCATAACTTTTCGCTTTCCACCAGCTGATCAATAAGTTCAGAGAAATATTCCAGCGTTGAAATAACCTTTTCATAATCCATCCGTGTTGGCCCCAACAACGCCAAACGACCCGTTCGCCCATTCTTTTTACCAAACTTTGAAATAACAAGCGAACAGCCCTCGATGCCCTGACAGCCCACTTCATCCCCAATATAAATCTTAACTTTCTGCTCAAGATCTCGATTGATAAGATTTAAGACACGCTCTTTGGCTTCTAAAACCTGCAGGATATGATGAATACGATGAATATTATGAAACTCTGGATATCCCGCCACAAAACTCATCCCATGGCAAAAAACTTTATCCTGATTTCCATCAATCGAAATGATGCTTGGATATTTTGCTTCTTGGGACAAAACTTCCGAAGTTTTTTTCAAAAGATCTTCAAGCTCTGAAACGCCTTCATGATATTCATGCAAAATACGTTCTTTTTCTTGAGCTAAAAGTTTAATTTCATGCATCAAATGATTAACATAATAACGATAACCATCCTGCGTCGGTACCCGCCCGGAAGAGGTATGCGGATGTGTTAAAAATCCTTCATCCTCAAGTTCTGCCAAGACATGACGAATGGTCGCTGAACTTAAATCAGAAAAGCATTCCTCGGCGATTTGGCCAGAGCTGATCGGAGCGACGTTATGAATATACTGCTCAATGACGTACGCCAAGATTCTTTCTTTGCGATAATGTGGGTCAAGTCTTTTAGTCATCATATCTTTTCTTATCCTCGCCTCAAACCTATGAACAGATAATCTGTTACAAGAATTAGCACTCTCAATGAACGAATGCTAAAACAAAATTATAACAAAAAACGTTTCATTGTCAACAATACCCTACAGCTGAGATTCTAGCTTCTTAATGAGCGCGTTTACTTCTTGAGCCATCGCGGCAGGTAAAATCTTTGTTTCGTCCATCTCGCGCTTGAGCGACTTTAAGGTGCCAATAAAACGTCTGATATTCGTTTCTTTTTTCTTTTGCCAAGCTTCTTGGGGATCAATCTCTTCCCGTTGACGCATCATTGTTGTTAGATCTCTTTTGATCTCTTTCGAGTCTTTGCCCTTCACGAACAAATCTTCTTTAAGCTTGGCGTAATCCTCACCATCGATATTCTTGCTCTTAGCAAGGCGCAAAACATCAATAGCTTCGTAGCTTGGGATTTCCTTTGCCTCAGCATCGTCGGCATATTCTTTTTGCAAATACATCGGCTCTTCTTTTTCCAAAAAATAATAAGAACGCAAAAGCTTGAGCGATGTTTGCTTTCTGATGCCTAATTCTTTTGAGACATAAATGTCAAACTGCTGGTAGTTCCACTCTTTATAAAGCTTGTCCTTCCAAATCGAGTAAAGAACACGTCCTAGTTCCACCCACGAGCTTTTAAAGCTTTTGGAAGCTTCAAGCGCGACATCGCGCATTGATCCTGGATGAATAATGTCTTGTTTGTCCTGCATATGAGCTCCTTTGGCTTGAAATCGGGGCTCATTATAGCACAAAACCATTTTTTCAAAGAACAATTTATGAGCACCTGACTTACGGAGCCGCCAGGCGACGTCAAGTCAGCCGTGCGAATTAATCCCAGCCTGATTACGACCTAGTAAACAGGCCGGGAAGCTACTTAACCTCAAAGGTCAGATCTTCTTTTCCTTTTCTTACGTCAACCGACACTTTCTGCTTGGGCTTGATCTCGCCTGCAAGGATCTTCATGGCAACAGGATCTTGAACCATGCGCTGAATCACCCTCTTTAATGGCCTTGCTCCATAAACCACGTCATATCCTGCCTTTGATAAAACTTCTTTAGCTTTATCTGAAAGTTCAATCGTAATCTGCTTTTCCTCAAGACGTTTCTGAAGATAGGAAATTTGAATATCAACAATCTTTCGAATATCTTCAGGTTTTAGTTGAGAAAAAATAGCAATTTCATCAACCCGATTCAAGAACTCTGGTCGGAAGGAAACTTTGAGCACCTCTTGTATCTTTTTCTCAATCTCCTTTTTATCCGTTAACTCAGCGATAAGATCACCACCTAAATTGGAGGTCATGATCACGATCGTATTCTTAAAATTCACAACCCGGCCCTGGCCATCGGTCAATCGGCCATCATCAAGAATTTGAAGCAAGGTATTAAACACGTCTCTATGTGCTTTTTCAATTTCATCTAAAAGAATCACAGCATACGGCCTTCGACGAACCGCCTCGGTCAGCTGCCCGCCTTCTTCATAACCCACATAGCCCGGAGGCGCGCCGATCAAACGAGAAACGCTATGCTTTTCCATATATTCACTCATGTCGATACGGATAAGCGCATTTTCATCATCAAAAAGAAACCACGCCAAACTTTTGGCGAGTTCGGTTTTCCCCACACCCGTTGGGCCAATAAAAAGAAACGATCCTAAAGGACGATGGGGGTCGCTTAAACCCGTGCGCGAACGACGAATACATGCTGAAACAGCATTGATCGTCGCTTCCTGACCAACTACGCGGGCCTTTAGGCTGTCTTCCATATGAATAAGCTTTTCTGTTTCTCCTTCCATTAACTTCGAAATCGGGATCTTGGTCCACTTTGCTACAACCTCCGCGATATCTTCGTCATCGACTTCTTCTTTAAGCATAGAACCATTTTTCTGTAAAGCATTAAGCTCTTGATTGTGTTTGCTTAGATCTTTTTCAAGCTGAACCATTTGCCCATAGCGAATCTCGGCTACTTTTCCAAGATCCCCTTGCTTCTCAGCCGCTTTTTCTTCAACTTTTTTCTTTTCAATAGAAGACTTAACGTTGCGGATCTTGTCAATCACAGTTTTTTCACTTTGCCAATGAAGCCGAAGCTTTTTATTTTCTTCCTTAAAAACGTGCAAATCAGCTTCGAGCTTGTGAAGGTGCTCAAGAGAATTCTCATCCCTTTCTTTCTTGAGCGCCTGACGCTCAATCTCAAGCTGACGAATTTTGCGTTCGCTCACATCCAATTCCTGCGGCATGCTATCAATTTCAATACGCAATGCCGAGGCTGCCTCGTCGATCAGATCAATAGCCTTATCCGGCAAAAAGCGTTCCGTAATATAACGATCCGACATCATCGCTGCCGCAATAATCGCTGCGTCTTGAATACGGACACCATGATGAATTTCATAACGTTCTTTAAGGCCACGCAAGATCGCGATCGTATCTTCAACGCTTGGCTCAGCAACCATCACTTGCTGAAAACGACGCTCGAGCGCCGCGTCTTTTTCGATATATTGTCGATATTCATCCAATGTTGTTGCGCCAACACAACGCAATTGACCCCGGGCTAGTGCGGGTTTAAGCATGTTGGAGGCGTCCATGGATCCTTCTGCTTTTCCAGCTCCAACGATCGTATGCAGCTCGTCAATAAAAAGGATAATGTCGCCGTTTGCCGCCTCAATTTCTTTTAATAACGCCTTTAATCTATCTTCAAATTCTCCTCGAAACTTTGCTCCGGCCACCAGACTCCCCATATCAAGCGCCAGCACCTTCTTATTTTTTAATCCTTCCGGAACATCGCCGGTAAAAATACGCTGCGCCAAGCCTTCGACGATCGCGGTCTTGCCAACACCTGGCTCGCCAATTAAAACAGGATTATTTTTTGTACGCCGAGATAAAACTTGAATAACGCGACGGATTTCATCATCACGCCCAATCACGGGATCAAGCTTGCCCTGGCTCGCAAGGAATGTAAGATCGCGTGCGTATTTATCTAAGGCTTGATATTTTTCCTCGGCATTGGCATCAGTCACCTTTTGATTTCCGCGCATTTGCTGAATCATTTTTAAAATACTTTCCTTATCTATGCCATTGTGCTTAAGCGTACGTGAAAAAAGATTGTCTTCCTTATATAAAGCCAAGAACACATGTTCCTGAGCGCAAAAATCATCTTTCATTTGCTGAGCACTTTTTTGCGCCTCAGACAATACCTTGTTTAATCGATCAGAAAGAAAAGGAGCGCTCGCGCCTTGGACGCTTGACTTTTTTGATAATTGTTCTTCAAGTTCTTTTAAAAGCGTATCAACAGAAACATTCTTTAGCGCTAGCATCTTATAAAAAATACCCTCCTGATCGTGCAAGTACGCCACAAGAAGATGCTCTGGCTCAATTTGCTGATGCCCAAGTTCTCGCGCCAGCTCTAACGCCTTTTGGATGGCCTCTTGATTCTTAACTGTGAATTTATCAAAGTTTAACATTTAAATCATTCCTTTCTTTCTTCTATAATTAGCACTTAGTCTCTTAGAGTGCCAGCTTTCAAACAAAAAATTTTATCTAAATATCCCCTTCATTCTCATCCTCCGCATGCTGTTCAAGAATAAATCTTATGCCGCTAATATTAACACCCTCTTCCTGCATCAGATGATAAACATAGCTTAACCGTGTCACTTGGCTTTTGGAATAACATCGCGTCTTCTTGCCTATTCGCTTGGGACAAACAACACCCATGCCGTCGAGCTTGCGCAAAGTCCAAATAGGGATACCGATCATCTTGCTAACAACCCCTATGACAAACACAGGATCTTCAGGCTTAATCTGAAACTCAAACGAATCAACACTTCTTGCCTCCACGCTTTATTCCCCTTTCTGTTCTTCCTGGAATATAGCATATCCTAACTGATTTGTCAAGTCTATCTAACAGATATAGTTAGATTATCTAATTATCTAACCTAAAAAAGAAAGCTGAGAATACTCAGCTGCCTTTATAAAATACTATCAATTTTTCTGCTGCTTATCAAAAAACAGTCGTTGCTGTTGTCAATCTCTCTTAAAAATATCGTAGCGCTTTAATCCTTATGGGGAGAAGTTTACTATGCTGCAAACACTGCTTTCTAGATCTTCTCAAATTTTCTAGCAACTGAAGAAGGAGCCGTAGCGCAAACATGGATCTTGTCGGATAAGTATTCAACGGTATGAACTTGACCTTGCTTGTGAACAAGGTTTATAAGATCCATTCTGCTGATAGGAATATACGTATCAATTTCAACAAAGCTACTTCCTAAGAACTTTTCCATTTCATGGATCAAAGAATCAATTCCCTGCCCTGTCTTAGCGGAAATAAAAACAGCATTCTCAAAATGATCTGCTAGCTCTTTAAAACTTTCCTGATCAACCATTTGATCAATTTTATTAAAAACCGTGATAACAGGCTTATCTTCTGCCTTGATTTCTCTTAAAACTTGGAGAACGGATCTATGATAATCACGAAATTTTATATGGCTAACATCGATCACATGTAAAAGCAGATCAGATTCAACAACTTCTTCAAGCGTTGCTTTAAAAGCTTCAATAAGTCCATGAGGAAGCTGATGCATAAACCCAACGGTATCAGAAAGAATAACTTTCTGATGACTTGGCAAAACATATTGCCGAGACAATGGGTCAAGCGTTGTAAAAAGCCCATCTTTTGTTTCCTGATGCGCATCGGTTAAGCGATTAAGAAGGGTTGATTTGCCGGCGTTGGTGTACCCCACCAAGGAAATCGTTGGGATCTTATTCTCCTGTCGTTTCTTACGATTGACCTTTCTTGCGGCAGAAACCCCCTTAAGCTCACGATGAAGTTTTGTGATCCTTTGATCAATTCTTCGACGATCAGTTTCCAATTTTGTTTCCCCAGGCCCCAAAGTTCCAATGCCGCCCCCTGGCCTTGAAAGTTCAACGCCCTTGCCAGTCAATCGCGGCAAGAGATATTCAAGCTGGGCTAACTCCACTTGCATCTTACCTTCTTGTGAGGTTGCCCTTTTTGCAAAAATGTCTAAAATAAGCTGCGTACGGTCAATGGTCTTTGTGTCAAAAACCTCCTCAAGGTTTCTCTGCTGGCTCCCCTTAAGCTCTTCACTAAAAATGACCGTATCAATATCTTTCACCAAGCAGGATTCGGCAATTTCTTTCACTTTGCCTTCACCAATAAGAAAAGCTGCGTTGGGCTCAAGATTTTTGCAAAGAACGATCTCTGCTACTTCGCCTCCGCAGGAATCCACCAAGGCGTTGAGTTCATTCGCAATATCTTGAATGGGCCAATCATGATCTTTATGAAAACTGATTACAACAAGTAAAACTTTTTCAGACATGTTCTTCTCCTGTATATTTTAATATTCTTTCGGCGATCTCCCGAGAGTCTTCGCTAGGCCCCCTATCAATCCACGTAAGTCGTTTATCTTTACGAAACCACGTAAGCTGACGCTTGGCATAATGCCTTGTGTTTTTCTTGATTTCTTCTTTGACTTGTTCTTGCGTCAAAACACCATCTAAAAACAGCTGAATCTCTTTTAGGCCAATAATTCCTGAAGCTGTCTGGCTTATTTCCTTATTTTGAATCTTCTTTACTTCTTGAACAACACCCTGATCAAAGATAGTATCCACGCGATGATTGATCCTCGCGTAAAGATCTTCTCGCTTCATAGAAAGCGCAAAGACCTTAACATCATGGCTTTCCCAAAGCCCCTGGCGCTCTCGATGAAGTTCGCTGATAGGCTTCCCATAAATTTCAAAAACTTCTAATGCTCGAATCATGCGGCGAGTGTCATGAACGTGAATCTTTGCGGCAGATAAAGGATCAACAGCTTTAAGCCTTTCGTAAACGACTTCGGCCCCAAGACGGCTGATCTCTTCTTCGATCTTTTTTCGTATGGCTAAATGGCGACCCCCTTGCTCCTCTTTAAAAATACCATCAAGCAAAATGGACATATAAAGACCGCTTCCGCCGACAATAAGGGGAATCTTTTTTTTGCGTTCCATCCCCGCAATAATGGAAAGAACTCTTTTCCGAAAAGAAAAGACATCACAATTTTCTTTAACGGAAACAACACCTACAAGATGATGCTTGATGGCTTTAAGAATTTTTGAAGACGGCCTAGCGGTCAATAAAGAAAACTCTTTATAAACCTGCATGGCATCGCAAGAAACGATCTCTGTTTTTAAAATTTTGGCAAGAATAAAAGCAATATCCGTTTTTCCTACGGCAGTCGGACCAACAATAAAAATAAGCTTTGGTTTCATAGAGCCCTTCATCTAAAATCGTATCTACGCCCCGAAGCGCCGCATTACGATACACCGCCTTGATATCTGTACGATAACCCGGCTTCGTCCACTATTGATTAAATGCAGTCTTCGATGAGTTCATCCATCTTTGAAAAAAGGGCGAACATCTGCCGAAGCCTTGTGTAAGCGGACGAACCTCTTTAAGGATAGATTAAGGCAGGATATCCAAGCGTCGAAAGTTTTTCTTTTAATTTCTTAGCAGCATCCAAAGAAGCCACTTCGCCAATACGAACACGATAAAAAGTATTTCCCTTTTTATCCTGGGTTTCGACAATATAACCATATTGACCTTTAAGGCGCAGATCATCCACAAGGCTCAGAGCCCTGTCTCTGTCAAGAAAAGCTCCGACCTGAACGGTGAAAAATTGCTTTTCTTCCAAAAGCTGCTTAGCCGTATAGGCCTCAAGGCTATCAGGAAAATCATTCATAACTTTCTTTAAAAATCGTCTAGCCGGATCCCAGTTTTGAAGCTTAAGGTTAGCCCTTGCGATCTTTAGATAAACAAGGCTCAAATAGTTTGAATCTGGCCGCTGCGCTAAAAGCTGATGGGCACGTTTTAAGGCTTCACGATAATGACCCGCCAAATAATAGGAACTAATAACCCCGATACAGGCTTGGTCATAGAGGTCCATATTCTTTGTGCCATCAACGATCCTCTGGAAATTTCCTCTGGCGGTATTATGTTCATCGGTATAAAGCTGGCTAAGGGCGAGGTAATAACGTACTTCATCTTCCTGTTGTCCCAGCGAACGACTGGCCAAGGCCTCTTGGCTGAGGGTCTTAACTTTTCCGAAATCTTCCTGCAAGACAGCAACCTTGATCTCTTCTAAGGAAGCCCAAGCAATGCGAGAGAAGGAAAAAAATGCTAAAACAAAAATCCCAAATAATAAATGCTTTTTCTTAATCATAGCGTATAACGATCCGTTTGGCTTATAAGTTAATTTTCTATTATAGACTTTTTTAAAAACTAAACAACTAGTTTTCTTAAGCAAAATGAGCAACCGCTTTAAAACTTTAAAATCATTATCCTTTCATGTTTATGTCGTGGCTTATCATTAATAACTTAAATTTAGAAGAATATTCCAGGAAATTTTCTCATAAAATCTCATGATCTTCTAAGGAAAATTTGTATTAAGAAATAAAACGCCATAAAAAAGAAAAACGGAGCTGTCTGTGTTGAAAGAAAAAATGAAATGAGGCGGAGAAAAATGAACCAAAGTTGCAAAGACAAAGCGCTTATTTTTTGAGGCTTAAAAACAACATGAAGGCAATCAAATTTATTCCAAGGATAAGGCCTGATCCTTCTTTCGCAAGAAAGCCTTTGATACAAAACAGACCCTGGGAAAGGGGTCAGCACTCCCAAAACTACAAAGCTCAATCTTGCCTTTACAAGAAAAATCAAAAGCTTTAAATAGTCTAGATGCGTATAATAATCAAATCCAAGAATAAAGGCTCCCCTGACGCGAATTCCGTAAGATTTCATCTTCCGCATGAGCACAAGGAAATCTTCTGGTGTTTTGATCCTATTCGCCAGAGACGTCTTCGTTAGCTTTTCTGGATATATCGTTTCAAAACCGATCGTAAGCTCAACGCAACCGCTCTCCTTTGCTAGCTGAAGGGCCTCATCGTCCAAGGCAATGTCCAAAGACGAGAACGAAAACCACTTGACCTTCAACGGCGCAAGTTTCTTAAATAATTCTTTGGCATGCTGCGGATCTGAATAAATATTGTCATCTTTAAGATATATCGGCTGCCACTTAACAAAAGGTCTTACCTTCTGGACAAGAGCAAGAACCTGTTCGTGAGGAATCGTCCGATACTTGACAAACGGTCTAGCGCAGAAATCGCAATGGTATTTACAGCCTCTGGTGGTCTGAATACCTGAATTAATAATTTGAGATGGTTTCAAATTGATAAAATAATCATAAACCGGAGTAAAAAAATCCTCCCGAGGCAATCCTGTGTATTTTTTCTTAAGTGTATTATTCTCGAAATCGGTAATGACTTCTCCCCAAACAGACTCAGCCTCTCCGATCACAACGCTATCGCAATAATCAAGCGCCTCATCAGGCAAAGAACTGACATGCGGTCCACCCATCACAACATACGCCCCTTTTTGACGATAACGCCCGGCTATTTTGTAGGCAGCCTGAACATTTGCTGAATAGCAAGTGATGCCAACAAGTGCACCTTTGGGAAAATCCCACCAGGCCCAAAAAGTTTTATAATTAAATATTTTAATCTTATATCGTCTGGGTGTTAACGCGGCAAGGGTCAACAGCGAAAGCGGCACGGATGACTTTTCGGCAAGGGCAATGATGTTTCGAAACAAAAAATTTCCACATTTTGGATTGATAAGAATAAGCTCTGCGCGATAAGAATGAGCCCGATTATTTTTCATAGTTATTTCACGATTCTTACGCTGCCTAAAAGCATCTCTTAAGATCCTCCAATTACCTTCAAAAAATGCCCATCACGTTTTGTATTGCATAAAAAATATATAAATACTACGCTAGCGCTATCTTAAATTGTTCCGACGTTTTTATAGTAACAGGGAGCGCAGGTAAATGAACATGCCTAGTGAAGATAGTAAGCCTACCAAAGTCCTTGGGCCAAGACAAAATTAGTGATTTTGATTTCTTCCGATGAAATTGATTTCCTATTATAAGCTTTTAAAACCCTAAAAGGCTCATTTCCTTAAATAAAAAAGATGAAACCTTCAGATGCTCAGAAGCTTACTGGGGATTACTTGGTGCGTCACTTTTAGCTTTTTCTTCAAGCTGATTGACTCGATCTTGAAGCTGCTTACATTGATCTTTTAAATCTTCAATATCCTGAGAAGACTCATAAAGCCGGCGTGAAAAATATTCTTTATCATCTTCCACTATAATTTGGGCACCTACGCGCCGAATTTTTGCGCCCTGAGGAACAAGCATTTGGAACCCAGGCGTAACTTGGATATTTTCCATACCCACCGGAACGCCGCCGCTCCCGGTCGGTGCTTGATCCTGAGCGCACAGGGGTGAAGAAAAAAGAATAAAACAAAAGAAAAACAATATCTTCACTTTAAAAATCATCAAGGCCCTCTTTTTCTTATTCTTTGAAGATCAGCTGGTAAGTCAAATTACCGTCTTTAATCGTATACCTCTATTTTCCAAAAAAAATATCTACAAAAAGCGATCAAGGCGCAAAAAAAAGCCTATTGGTCTTTCTGTTTACTATCGTCATTAAGATGAAAAGTCTCTGCCTCTGTGTCAATAGCGGCAATTTCTTCTTTGGCTTTGTCTTTGCTTATGCCAAGGCTCTTGATATCTTCTCCATCGCGGACAATAAACATGCACCCGGTTAGCGACAAAATAAATAACAAACAAACTATTCTTTTCATTTCTTATTCCTTTCTTCTCTTTTACAAAAACAAGATCTTTTCCTTGCCAAAAATCTTCGCCAAATCATCTGATGAAATGTATTCTACACTTTTACCGTTTTTGGGACAAGAAAATAAATGAGTTCGTAATCCGCAAGAAATATCAACGACTACGGCACAACTTTACTCTATGGTCTAATGACTTTCGCTCCTAAAAAATAAACTCTGACGATCATGATTCCAGGGGATCTCTTTTTATCCACACCATCCTCATAATTGAAAACATTTTAAAATCTTTCAAAAGGATCCTAGGCTATTAGGCTATTTCTGTCTTTTTAGGCAAAGTAAAAATAAACTTTGTCCCTACTCCAACTTCGCTTTCGATCCAGATCTTCCCGCCGTGTAGATCCACCAAGCCTTTTGAAATGGAAAGTCCAAGCCCTGTTCCTTTTGTTCCAGGATCGCGCGCCAAGGGATGGTTAAACTGTTGAAACTTGTTAAAAACTTTCGCGAGATCTTGCCTGGAAATCCCTGGACCAGAATCTTCAACCACACATTTTACCTGATCTTGGAGATCTTCTGCTGAGACTTCGATAAAACCTTTTTCTACAAATTTTAAAGAATTACCGATTAAGTTAATAAAAATCTGGATCATTTTATCCTTATCCACATCAAGCATCATAGGCGTATGCGAAAAACGGCATCTCATCTCGATGTTATGATTTTTAGCTTGCAGATCAAAAGTATGGCAGACCTCTTGGATGATGCCGACAAGGTCGACGTTCTTTTTATGAAGCTCTATTTTTCCAGCCTCGATCTTTGACAAGTCCAGTAAATTATTAATAAGTTCCGTCAACCGGTTAATGCTGCCTAACGAAATATTCAACAGCCTATCTTTAATATCTTTGGTGGTTTGTGCACTCTCATCCAACAGCTGTGAAAGGCTACCCTTGATGATCGACATCGGCGTACGAAGTTCGTGGGAAACCATGGAAACAAATTCTGACTTTAGCTGATC
>Ga0172381_10004175_pt1 | contig 15014 bp, 8 predicted proteins | sample Leawel6488metaG_FD_119754 | JGI IMG/M metagenome (GOLD analysis project Ga0172381, IMG submission 119754) | Leachate microbial communities from a municipal landfill in Southern Ontario, Canada - Leachate well 64-88 metaG | ecosystem: Engineered > Solid waste > Landfill > Unclassified | place...
GATCATTGACTTCAAGTAACACTACACAAGGATCTACTAGCATTCCAGAAATGTATCTGCGAACAATCATTATATCCAGCGCAAATACCTCAAACGCGTGATCTGATTCTGCGTAAGGGCGCGCGGGCGGGCCATTCATGTGCTGTGGATCAGAGAAGCGCAATAAGGAGCGCAAAGCCGCATTAATAGTGCGCAATTGCGCGGCAACACTAGGAAGATCAAGCGCGCGTCCATCTGCGTTTTTGATGCGATCTGCGTGTGTTGGGAAGAACAATGCGGTGGAGCACGCGCACGTGTCGTGAATGAGCGGATTGTCGTAATCTTCGCGCCGATACGGCAATTTCGCAGTTAGTATTTTCGCGCGCGGCAACACTGATTTGTTCTGCGACTCCTTGTCCAAGCCGAATAGATCGCAGAAGATCCCATGGCCATTCGCGCGCGCGAGAAAGTACATGCGCAAATGAAACTTCAATCCGCGCGACAAATCGGTAGTACCCGCAGGAATAAACAAATACGGATCTGTGAAGTATTCGGACACAATTGTGTGATCAATGAGATATTTCGCGCGATAATGTGCGACAAGGCGCGCGAAATCGCGCGCGTTCGCGGCAATGCGCACTTCATGATCCCTGGGATAGCCAGTGTGGGCAACGCGAATAATAACCGCGAAATCATGATCTTGCGGATATTTTAACTCTGCGAGTGGCCAGGTGCGCGCGAAATGGTATGCGTATACGGATGGCATATGGCGCGCTACAGATGCGTGCAAGTACATTTTGTTGGATATAATCGTACAAGAATCATAATCAAGCACATTCTTGGCGCGACATCGCAAACTAAATGAGCTTTTATCATATCGCGCGCAATTCCATTCATCTACGGAAACCCACACTGCTTTCGCGGATAAACTATCGCGCGCGACTTCGCGAAAATTGTGCGACGCGAACATTTGCGCGATTTTTTCGCGGCTTAGACCCGCAAGATCTCCAAAGAGCGCGAATGTGCCAAGAGAGCGGTCAATTCTATCAAAGAGTAGATGATCGTGCGAAAGCATGCGCGGGGGGGGGGGTATATGTGCGCGCGCGAATTCAGTTTTTGCGCGCGCAAAAAAAGATTATTTCGCGCGATCAATCTTTCACTTGAGTGCGTAAATAACAATCGTTGCGCCAGCCCACGCTTCAATATTGGCGCGCATAAATCCGACGACATTAATGGTGGACCCATCAGCCTTCGTAAGCTTAACACCAACATTCCGCGGAATTTGTATGTATTTCGCGGTGCTACTGAGAACTGCGCTTCCGACGCCGAGTGTCACTGACGTGTCATCAGCGGATCCAGAAGTATTCGTAAAGATGATCACAACTGGCGCAATAACTTTGCTTGGCTTGTAATAGAATCCCTTGGATGCGTTATCTACGCTCCATTGCATCAAATAAAGCGGATCAAACGTTGCGGTTTTCAAGTATCCATCGCTATTGAATCCAACGCATTTTGGATCAGCATCGCACTTCGCTGCGAGTGACGCGGGATCAGTGGGAGATACGCGATTCAAATCAAATCCATACATATCAAGTCCTTGTATAAATGTGTACGATGGTGTCGCAGATGGCGTTGTTGCGACCGCAGCATCTTTAACTTGCGCAGAGTTTGAAATATAAACACCATATGTTGGTTGTGCGGCCCACGTAAGGTTGTAGCGGCGCAAATCTGATGTCGCGAATGCGCGATTTTTCAAATATCCCTCGTGGTTAAATGCTACGCACCCAGCTTGCGCTGTGCACGCATCCGCGAGCTCTGCGGGTTTTCCTGCGAGATCCGCGCGCCTTGCGATATCATAATTTTCAACGTCCGCACCTTGCGTAAACATGTAATTCGCGAGATTACCTGATGTTCCCGCGACTTTGGGGCTAATTGCTGTTCTGAAATCACTTTCGGCGGTACTATCAACTGGGCCCGCTGCTGTCACAACGACTGGAACTGTTCCAGTTGCGTCTGCGACAGATTGCAAAGTATCAGTTGTCGCGGGTGCGCCATTTGCGACTGCGGGCGTGGCTCCAACGGATGCTGCAGTTCCATCCGCAACACTTGTAACTGCGGGTATGCTGCTGTAGTAGAGATAAATAACCACTACAATGATGATGATGATCACAATGATCCCTGCTAAAATAAGAGGCCAAGCTTTCATTATTCCGAGTATATATTTCCGCGCACAAAAAAAGAATATCGCAAATGTCGCGCGCATCAAGTCTCACTTGTGTAAAAAGTGCACAGTAATTGACGCTCCAACCCATCCAACTAGCTTACCGCGCATAAAGCCATAGAATGGCGCAGCTGTTTGCCTACCATTCTCATTCTTCATAAGATAGACGCCCATATAGCGCGGTATTTGAATGTACTTTGCATCTGGCCCGATTGTTGCAGTTCCAGAGCGCAAAGCGACTGTTGATTCATCTATTATCCCGGAATCATTCGTAAAGAGTAACACCGCCGGTTTCCTAATGATTGCACTCGTTTTAGTATAAATACCCGCGCCAGATTGCCCGAATTTCCACTTTGGCATGTACTTGAAATCATATAAGATGCGCCGTAACGCGCCATCGGTGTTTACACCCATGCATTTCGCATCTGCATCACACGCAGCCATTAGCGCAGTCGGATTGTTCGCGAGATCCGCGCGCGAAGTATAATCATATCCAATCATATCCAAGTTCGGCTGGAAGGCATACGTGGGTGATACTTGTGACGTGCTTCCTACTCGCGTGTTATACTTGCGAACATATAATCCATTCGTAGAATTGAGTGGCCATTCTATTGGGTGATCCTGCAACCCATCGGTGTATGCCACACTCTTTAATTCGCCCAGATGATTAAATGCAACACATGAATCAAGTTTCGAACATTCAGCTCCAATATCTGCAAGTTTACCCGCGAGATCAGTGCGTCTCGCAATATTATAACCAAATGTATCCGCGCCGGGCGCAAAATCATATCCATTCGGTTTATCCATCGGCGGCGTTCGTTGCACAGCCATAGTTAAGTATCCACTGGTCGTATTATCGTGCTCTATATCGGGTCCCACGAGTGTAACGGGTATTGCGACGGTATTTGTTTCGGATGCGAATTGTTGCATAGCCGCATCAGTAGCTTCTTTTCCATCCGTACTCAATCCTGATATGCCAACAGAAATAAGAGATCCATACAAGACGCTTGAAAGCGCGGTAGTTCTAATCCGCCGCGAGTACAGATAAATTGCGACTATCACAAGAATCACAATAATAATGATAATCGCGATCAAAGTAATAATAGTCCACGTTTCCATGCGCGCGTATACTGCGCGCGCCAAAAAAATCGCGCGTCTTCGCGCGCATATATTAGCTTTACTGCGCATCTTCGCGCGCGAAATACTTGTGCGGCTCCACTTCAAACTGCATCTTGACCCCGAGTGTGCGCACTTCTTCGCGCATTACATTAGATGCCCATGATGATGGTACTGCGACGATTTGCGCGAATTGGCCACATAGTTGGCAATTGTAGAGACCAACGCGCGCGTTAAACACTGCAATGTTACCACAGCGCCTGCATACGTATATTGTAGTTCCATCTGAATCCGTAAGGATCTTTTCCGCAAGTGAGCGCATTGATCCGTGTCCAACCATTGACCATTCTTCCATTTCTCCAATACGTAGTGCGCCTTTCTCAACGCCACTGCGCATTGGCTGATGTGTAACAACATCAACGGATCCATGGCGAACCGCGCGACACTCATTATCAACGAATTTCTCCAGACGCTGATATGTTGTTGGCCCAATACAAATTGGTAAGTCAAGCCAATCACCACTAGTTCCATTGTACATGCGCCGATATCCAACATGCTTGAATCCGCGCTCTTCCAGTGCGCTAATTGCCGCATCCACATCAATTGGTAACAGAGAAGTCGCATCCACGTGACATCCAAAAGTCGCGCCATATTGACCAAGTACGGACTCAATAATTTGATTAAGCGCGCGCCTTGTGGGAATAGATTGCGGATTGATAACAATATCCGGGCGCAACCCATCCTCAGTGAACGGCATGTCGCAATCGGGCACAATGCGCGAAACAATGCCTTTGTTTCCAGTGCGCGACGAGCATTTATCTCCGCGAATAATGTTCTTCACTTGGCGATATTTGACGCGAATAAATGGCATCTTATGCTCATCTTCTCCGCGCGTTACGCCCATTACGTACGCGGGTGTGCGACTTGTGTAGACAATGGATTTATCAACGAAATGTTGTTCATCTGCTCCGTGTTTACCCGTGCCTGTTTCTGCCATAGTTGATGCGACTTTATGTATCAACACATAATCGCGCTTTACAATGGTGCCAACGCGCGCGACTCCTTGATCAAGGAAATCTGTGATCGTATTGCTGCGCCGATCGATCACCGTGCGATTCTCTGGCATCATGAAGACTTCGCCATGTTCGCACATCGCGGTCTCGTAATCAAAGAACGCGCCATTAAACATTCCGCGCTGCACGGATCCCGCGTTTATGAACATAGAATCCTCTTGGTTGTATCCCGTGTGTACCATAATTGCGACGAGACAATTATGCCCATTTGGATTGACGAAATTATCCGTAAAGCATGAAACGAGAGGTTTTTCGCAATAGTATTGCATCATGGTTTTTTTATCGCACCTAAACGGATATGCAAGCGAATACCAAGTACAAGATTGTTTGCGCTGATTGCAATAATATGTTGTGCGAACGCCATATGAGTGATTCGTTAGCGGCGACGCAAGGGTCACAATTCCATGAATAGCTTGTTCAATATCGCAATGCGTGTATCGCGTGCATAAGTCATGGCGCTTATCGCGCAACTCATACAAACTTGGCGCGATTAATGTGTTTTCCGCTTCATCCGCGGAAATATACTCAATAATGCCCTCATCTTGCAGCTCTTGCATTCCCATTTCACCGCGCGCAAAACGCGCAATGACATCCGCGCTCATTCGCGTCCATTGCACGAATTCGTCGCGATCTGGCGGCGCTACGCGCGATTTCCGCGCTGTCTCGCAGCGCGCGTTGTATTCCGCGAGATTATTATACACAATAATAAGCGGACGCATCATTCGCCCGTAATCAGTCCAAATGCGCACTTCGCGACATCCTGGATCCCAAAATATGGACGTATGACGGTGCATTGGCGGCGCATCACCAGATCCACCCGTGCGCCGATGCGCGCGCCATCGCGCGACAAACTCCCAATCGCGCTCAACACACCCTAGCCAGTCGCCATTAACAAAAACTGATGACAGATGTTCGCGTTTAATGTTTGTCGCGCTAGATCGCGGATTATCAAGGCGAATGAAGTTCTCGCCTTCTTCTTGAAGAATTGCTTGTTTCAGATTCGCGCTCGATGTCGCAAGTGAAATAATCGCACTCACTGCCATTTGCTTATTCATTCCCACTTTGTCGCCAGTATCTGCACTTTGCGAAATATCAATGTATCCAACATACGTTGGATGCACGCGGCGAATCTGGTCCGCGCGCTCATTTTGCTTGTTCGAAATAACATTCGAAACCGCAATGTTATTAACGATCGAGCGCCCATTTAGGTCATTCTTAAGGTAGCGCACTTGAGATGAAACGCGGTTTTTCGCAAGCTGACGTCCCACTTGGATTTCAGTATTACCAACGGTCATTGCCTTCATCATCGCATTTTCCAAATCGTTAGGCTTAATTGCGGAAATTACTGCGCCTTGCAAATTTACTTGTCCAAAGGGTGAGCTTTCGAATGCTTTATTCAATTGTCTGCGAATTGGCGTAGTAATCGTGCGACTGAACATTGTTTTGAATGCCTTTGATACTGCGATACCCGCGGCATGAATGCGCTTAGTGCGCAAAGAATCGCGATCTAATGGTTCAAGCACGCCAAGAATGGTAAGAAACATCTTGTAGATCCCGTATCCAACGTAGCGCAACTTTTTCACGCGATCTGTTGGGAATTTACCCAAGTGCGGCAACACATGATCATCAATTTGCTGCATCATTTTATCATATGCCGTGCGAATAACATTTTCGTCGCGTTGCGCGAGTGCATTTTGCGAGATTTCGAGCAAGCGCTCGCCAACGCGCCGCGTAACTTCAATGTGCGACATTTCATTGCGCAAAGGCGCGTATTGGCGATCAATTGGCGCGGTAAACGCGCTATTAAGGAGCGCGACCATCGCGATTGTGAGCGCATCGTGACCAGTAACGTCGCCAATGATATATTCCGCGATTGTCGCATCGTCAATGTCCGCAAGCATGCGAAAGAAGATGTAGAATGGTATTTGGATATCATGTAGCGCGAATAGCTGTATTTCTATTGTGATTTCGCCATTTGATAAATGGCGAATGATGAACTGATAGGAATTCTCAAAGCCATCGCCAAATTTCGACCAAATTTGCACTCGCGCGGTTTCCTTTTTGTGCGGTTCAATTGTAATGCGCATATCGTTCGTAGTAGTGTTCTCAATGCAATCCACGACATGTTCGCCGCCGCGAATGATAAAGTATCCGCCTTCATCATTTGGATCTTCCTTGTGCATGATAAGCTGCTGTCGCGACATTCCGCGCAAATTACACAAATTAGAGCCAACCATGACCGGAATACCTCCTATGCGGCATCCAACAATAGTTGCAGTGCGCGTTTCTGGCGCACCATGCTCATGGAACGCGGTTGCGCTCACCTCTGCGTCAATTCTTATTTGCGCGGAATACGTGCGCATCAGTTTGCGCGCGTGCACGGGATAGAGTGCGCCAATTGACGATGCGCCCGCGCTCGCAGTTTCGCGGCTTGTCGCGCGCTCTTGTGGCGGAAGAAAATCAAGTGAAGATTCTTGCATAACAGGCATTTGCAAACTTGTATGACGGAACTCCAAATGATATTGGATGTCAGTTATATTCGCTTCACTGCCCGCGGTGCCAGTCCTTTTGTTCTTGGTATTACCAACGATCGCAAATCCGCGCTTAATAATAGAATCAATCCCACCGGCATAAAAGACATCCATAGAGTCCAAATGATGCCCTGCGGCTCCGCGCGCGCGAACAATGCCTTCGAAGAACGTCAGGATGTCCGCTTTCGTCAATTCAGTGTCTGTTAGTTCTGATGGCGCGGCCATATGAAAGATGAATGTTGTATATATACGTATTCAACTTTATGATGGAGCAGTTGTGGGTAACAGTCGAAGAGTATTTCGCGCTCGCCAATGATCCATACAAATGCTGCGATTTCGCGCGCGAAATGGATTCATGCGAATATTCGCGGCATTTGCGCGCTTCTCTTGAGGCTATTTTGCGCGCGCAAATTGATCTTGATCTCGCGAATATTGACTTTGATGGCGCAGATATGCACCAGATATTGCAATCAGCTTTGCGCGCAGCGCGCGCGAGCGTGCGAAAAGTGCGCGAGGCAGAGAACGCGCATCTCATATTCGCGTCTATATTTCGCGAGCGCGCGCCCCTTACTGCGCGTCTCTTTGACGCGATTACACGAAGGAAGGGTCTTTCGCTTGTCTCTATCGTTGCGACTCCCGGTCTCGCGCTCCCATAGGTCGCCTATCGTCGCGCATAAAAATTGAATAGTGCACTTTTTTTCATTGAGAAACATGCAAACCCCATCCAAGTCGCAGCAAATGAAGCAATGGACGATCGCGGATATGGACAATGCGTATGATGATTTCGCGCACGATAAGAGTGAAATACCAGACTACGTGCGCGCGATTTTCGAGCGTCGTTTTGAGCCTGCAGAACTCTCCTCGGCGCTCATTGAAAAACGGTATGGTGGTCGCGTAGCAATTTACGCGACTGTGAATCCATATTTGTTCACAATTCAGCGTAAATACGCGGATACATTCGCTGGGCCACTCGCTCCGTATGTTCAATGCGATTCTATTGACGCAAACACGCTTTTGGTACATTCGTGTCCCTCAGAGCACATTATGATCAAATGCGAACCAACAATGTTCTATGTTGATATATTCGCGGCCGATACCGCGCCCATAACAGTTGCGCGCGATGACCCGCGGATACACTTGAATGCGTCCGCGATACAAATCGCAACGCAAATGCGCGAAATGCACATTCCATGCGTGGAAAAGCCGGAGAATGGCACGCAAGCACTTGTTTCGCGCGAAACGTTCATGAAGCGTCTTGATGATGCACTACGCGTGAGATCGACTGGCGCGCCAGATGAACGTCTGCGCGCGATTATTCACAATGCAGGTGTCATTTCGCACGAAGGCGCGCGAAATGAAGCAGAGATGAGTATGACTGCGCTTGAAGCTTCTCACGGCAACTATTGCGTGTCTGGTGGATTCATATCCAAACTCATTGATCCTAGTTACCGCAGTGATGATCTACAATATTCTGATGTTGATATCTTCGTATATGGTCATAACCAAAAAGATACAATAGATGCGATCATTGCCAAGCTCTTTGTACCAGGAGAAACGTTCATAGTGGTTAAGGGTAGTGTTGCAACAATTTATCGCACTGACGCAATCAAAGTGCAAATTATATCCAGTACGGCTGACACGCCATGCAAGGTCATTTCCGAATTTGATTTCGCGAATGTTATGGTGTATTGGTCGCGCGAAACCGTATTCGCTAACGCGCCGTGCATTCGCGCATACGTAACGCGCTCGTGTACGCAAAGACGATCAACTGGAAAGGATGAAAAACGCATTATCAAACTTGTGCGCAACGGATTCGATTTGCGCTCTACGGCGCAAGGTATTGCTCGAGTACGGCGCGAAAAGATACACAAGTTTATCCAAGAACGATACTTGAACGTGAACATTAATCTCGGCATGCCACTCTATGAAATTCAGGCGCGCATTGCTATTGCTGAGAATCTTGATGACGTGCCAATAGTTGCAATTGACAAGCCGATAAGTGATCAAATGCTTCTACAACACGCAATTCGCGGATACGCAGTCGCGAACATGAACGCGGACGATTGGTCGCATATTGATAATGCGCAATTTGCAATTGATGTTGATGATACGCGCGAGCTCAAGTACGCAGGATTAAATGCGCGCATGAGCATTGATATCATTGGTAAATTCGCAATGCCACAATCAACTGATTCGACTTTGCCCCCGCACTATGCTCTCTTCACGTTTATTCTTGGCGAGAAACAAGCCCAACAACTGGAAATTGCGATTGCTGCTGTTCGAGCTAAATTGTGCGAAGTGGCAAACCAAGATCTCATTACGGACATAACGGTACGCGACGGTGTTACACAAATTTTGGTGAACGCAATGCAACTTTGGCACCCAACGTCGTACGTCGCGCCAACTACCTACATGATCACATTCAAGATAGCGCGTAAATCTACTAGTGTATACCGCTTAGAGATGTACACTAAAGTGTGAAGAAATCGCGCGAGTTTTTTTGTTCATCTAATATATCATGGAGCAAAAAAAGAAGATTCGGCCGGCATCTGAAATAGAAAAAGATGCGAACAAACTTATCAAATCCGCCGTTCAAATGCTCACGCAACTCACGGAAGGCGCGGTAGGATGCTTTTGTCGCAAAGTAATCCAGCTACAGCCCGCGCAAGTTACATCAATTTCATATGACAACTTGCTGGTCGCAATTCACCAAATGCCATTGTCACCTGATTCCATAATTAAAATTTGTGATTCATTTGTTACAACTTATCCGAGCGAGGTTTTCCTGAAATTCATGGATTATGCGCTCTTGCAAAATTCGCCGGACTATTGCGCGGAACAATATGATTGCGACGATTCATCTGTCGCATTTTGCGCAATCGCGCGCAAATGGCATGCGCGCGTGCGCGTACAACTTGAAGAAACTGAAAGTGTTAAACAAACACTCCCACCGGCCATTCCTGCGCCCGCAGGCGCGCGAATCGTTGCGTGTTCGCGCGCGCAATGTATTGGTGGCGCTCCTATTGGTATGTGCCAGGGGAAACTCGCGGCAGATGGCGAAGAACACGCATTTAACTTTTGGATTAGTCCAGTGGGCGAAATTGTATATATTGAGCCACAAAATGGAACCTATATTACACTTGGCGAAGGCGCAATGATAAACTTTGTGTACATCTGATTCGCGCTACATTCGCGCGCACTCACTTACCGCGTTCCGCAACTTGCGTCGCAACGCGCTTCGTGTGTTTTTTTGTGCGCGCGTGCCTTATCCAATCCGCGAAATCTGAGCCACAAATCTTGCAAAATAGCGTGCCATCCGCGCGCTTATCAACAATTGCGGGATCAATAACCACACGCTCGCGCTCACTCTTCTTTGTGCGGCGCGCAACGACGCGTTGTGATGCTACTACTCCCGGCGATGGCGTTGCGACCGCGTGGACAACTTTCTTTCCAAAATGGATCGCGGATACGCCATTCGCGCCCGCATTCACATCAATGACAAGTGGCGTCGTTATCATTGTGTTAAGTGAATCAATGTGCGACACAATCAACATAAATCGCAATTCGCGTGCGAGCTCAGGTAAGTATTCGCAAAGGCGAATCATATTCGCGTCGTCAAGGCACCCAAATCCTTCGTCAATTATCATAAAGCGCGGAACAGGGCGCACAGCCGCGCGCAAGAACGCGCGACGTAGCGCAATATTGAGAATAAAGCGCTGAAACCCGCTACACAGCTCAGCAGCATGTTCCATTCCACTCGCGCTATTCCGCACGGTAATGGACATTGTTTTTGAGCCACTACTCTTTGCGATGTTCGATGGGACATGCGCGCCACATGCGACATTTTCAAGAGTATCTGCGCGCATCGCCGCGCGCGCAGCACCGAGCGATATACTCAAAGAGAGCCCGGCAATCGGTGAGAGAATGCGATTCGCCTCCTCCTCAATCAAATGGATCGCATTTGTCATCAAACTATACTGGATTCCCGTTTTCGTGTCCAATGTCGCGCGATACAACTGGCAAATGTGATTTGCGGAATGTTCCTTCGCAATGCGCGCATTTGCGTCCGCAAGGTCATCGCGCACGCGCGCATATTCATTCATTTCTGCGATTAGCGATAGATACGCAGCTTGACTGCGCGCATGCAGATCGCGCGCGCTCTTAATCTCTGTTTTGCGCGCGAGAAACGCATCATAATCATCTTGTGCGCATTTCGCAGGCTCAAGTTGCGCTCGTAATGCTTCTTGTGATGCGCGCGCGCTCGCGACATTCTCTTTAATTGTTGCAAGTGCCACAGTATCACTATCAATCGCAAGAGTCACACGTTGAATTGCGAAACACGCGTCAACGCGCCCGCGAAGTTCAGTAATTTGCGCGTCTATTGTCTGCGCCTCGCGAATACGCGCGATATTATCGCGAAGCTCGCCGAGAAGTGCGAGCGCGCGCTCTTGCGCGAATATGAGATCTCCTATCATCTTTGCGCTCGGTACACTAACCTTCGCGAGTTTACTTATGCCACTTGCCGTTACAGCCGCGTGCAGACGCGCTGTTAGCATTTGTGTACATATCGCCTCAAGATGCGTGCGAGACTCGCGCGCTTCATTATTCGCGCGAATCGCGTCATGATTAGCGCAACATTGTCGCGCGCGCTCGTATCGCGCGCTAACATCGTCGCGCGCTCTCGTTCCCCCACGCACCATTTGTATTGCGCAATATGCAAGCTCATAGCGTGGAGCGTGCGCTGGCTCGCGCTCAATCGCGCTGAGATGCGCGCGAATTCGCGCTATGCACTCAGTATCACCAACTGGTATTTCGCGCGGAATCGCAACACCAGGCGCAAATAGTTCGCGTTGTAAAGCTTCAAGATGCGCAATTCGATCTTGCGCGTTTTCTGGCGTCGCGCTTTCGCATGTACATTCGCGCGGTAATGCCCCATTAATTGGCGCGAGCGCACTCTTCCGCGCGCGAGCTTCGTCTAATGTATGAGGGTCATCCGCGCGCGCTATCGTTGTTGCGATCGCTGCGGGCATCGTTGCGAGTTCCGTTATGATTTCGCGTATCTCCAGAAGCACGGAAAGCACACTCGTTTCCGCAGCGAATCGCGCGGGTACGTCTTCCAAACGTATACCTTTCGCGCGCCCTAATAACAACATTTGTTGATCAACGCGCGAGCTGAGTTGCGCGATTTTTGCGCGATCTGCATCAAGCGAGTCCATCGTCAAATTCTTCGCGTAGGGCGCATCTGCAAGTAACAGCGCGAGCTTTGCGCGAGTCGCAGCCAATCGCGCATCAGTCTCCGCAAATTCGCAATCTAATCGCGCGAGACGCGCACTTGATGCGCGAATTTCGCGATCAATATCTGCGCACGTACGCGCGGGTTTCGCGACCGCAGGCTGCGCTTCGAGTGCATCCAGCTTCTCTTTGATTCCATTCACATAGTCGCGCGCCTTTTTGATTTGTGCTTGGTAATCTGCTTCAACCGCGTTCGCATTCTCCGCAAGTAAATTCGCGCGCACTGTGCCCGAATGTGCCGCAATACGCCCTATCGCGGATTCAATAAGTGCGGATAGCGTTTTAATTGCGGCCTGATGTTCGCGCTCGCGATCTTTAACGCGCGAAAGCGCATCATCAAGTAGATCGAGGCCAAGCACTCGCGCGATCATTGCGCGCCTTTGCTGATCAGTTGCTTCAAGAAAAGATGTCGCAGTGTGTTGCGGAATAAGCACGGTTGATAAGAAATCATCTAGCGTGCCAACCGATTTCTCAATTACCGCGTATGTCGTTTTGAGATCTTCACTTGTGCAATTGCGACTATCAACAAAGTATTGGATAGTTGTATGACCTTTGAGATCCCATTTGCGCGCGACCTCGTGACGTGTGGGCTTATTATCTTCGCCTATTGATTCCCAAATGCACCGCAATGATCCCTCTCGTTGACCTTTGCGAATTATGGAAATCGCAGATCCGCGCAAGGTGCGATTGAAGAGTGCAAGTGCAAGAATATCAATAATAGATGACTTTCCGCATCTATTTGGCGCGATAAGACCCGCAAGCCCACCAACGTTCGCGAAATTGATATAATTATCGCGCGTGTAACAAAATAGATCATCCCATTCTAGGAGCATCAATGACCATTTCGTCGCGCCCGACGTCGCGCTTCCGTTGGTCGCGGCTCCTGTCGTCGCACCGAGGGCCGCGCGCGTTGTTTCTGCGTGCATTGCAAGAACCGCGCGCACGGTTGGTGCATCAATTTGCGGATTTGATGCGCGCAACTTCGTCTCAATAAGATCTTTTTGCGCGCGCGCGGATGAATTAGTTGACATACTTTGCGCGATTGCACCCGCAACATCGTCTACAATCGTTACAAATTCAATTGGCGCGCGCGGCGCAATCTTGCGCACACCATTTACTAGCGCGCGCACTTCCGCGCAATCAGATGGAACGCCAGTGCGAATTTCAATAACTACGCGCGCAGCCGCGCACGGTATCTCGCGTCGCACGGCGCGATTGCAAGTCGCACGAATTGATGCTCCTGAATGCGCAGCAACAACATATTTGACGAGCGCTCCAGGAATATCCAGATACACAAATTGGTGCGATATTGTGCGACCGGGCGCGAAATCCCAAACGACAAATCCTTTATCAAATGATTCGCCAATTGTTAATTGCGTAAGCGCGCCGCTATAAACAAGTTCGGCACCAGATGCGAGCTTGAATGATTGGTAATCGTGCGAATGACCGCACATAACGCAAGTGAATTGCGAGAGCCATTCTTGCTTAATTGCGCCGCGTGTTGTGGATCCTTGAATTTTAAGACCATCAACAAAGTCATGTATGAGCGCAATGCGCACACTCGCGCACGCAGGCGCGTTTGCTGGCGCGATTGCGCGCGAAAGTGGTGAGAAGACGTAAAACTGGAAGCATCCGCGGATAATATCTTGCCAACCACTTTGCGACCAATAGTGAATTGCGCATCCGTGCGGAAGTGCGCGGCAATTATCCAGGATTGGCGATAGAAGGTCCATGCGCTCTTCATTGTTGAGATTTGCGTCATGATTTCCTGGAATAACCACAATATCGCGCGATCTTTGCGCGAGGCAATCCAATAGGCTATAGCAATCCGCAATATTCTCCGCGCTCAAGCGCGTTTTGTAATGGAATATATCACCAACAATAACCGAGATAACCATGCGCTCGCTTGGAATTGCGCAAATGTACGCGGATAGGCGCGCGAGCGCAAGATGAAAGCGCTCGCGCGCGACATCGCGAATATGAATGTCCGCCAAGTGCAACAGACAAAACGATTCAGGCTTATTAGTCGTCATTTCTTATCTAGTAATTGCGCGACTATTCAAAAAAAGATCGCACGCGCGATTTACGCGTACATGCCTCTGCGCATTCCTATCTCAACCAGATCTGCTTGTTTTAGCGCGATACCCGAGGGAGTCAAGAAAGTTTCCGCGCCTTTTTTGCGATAAATAATGTAGAGCGCGATTATCACAATGATTGCGACAATTACCCATGGTGGTACTGGAAGTTCCATTGTAAATTCTTTGCTATATATTCCGCGCGCGAAAAAAAGAACCATACACTTTAATCCTCAAAGCCTCTCCACACCTATCTACAATCGCGCGAGGAATCCTCAAAGATTGATCAATGCGAATCATGCGGCACTCTTCCGGAGGAAGAGCAGCGCACCATTCGTCAGAGATCGCAAAGAGACGTTCCTCGGTCGCGCACTCCGCGCACGTTGCCGCGGTGCCTTGCATCGCGCACGATGCGTTCGCGCAAAGGATGTGTTCGCAGGGCCACATCAGCGCGACCGTTGCGGACGCGCGCAGATGACCGCACCGTCCGCAACGGTCCGTATCCCACGTTTTGTGCGAGTAACTCGCGCGCAACGCGTAGTAGAAGTCTCTATCTTCCGCGGGATAGTCACGCAAGCTTTCCGCGAGTTTCAGCATCTCTGGTACTACATCGCGCATCCGCGCGCAAATCTCCATCTTGCGCGCGCGTGCGATGGATGGATACGCGCGACTGAGCTCAATGTACGAGTCGCGCGAGATCGCGTTTGCGTTAAATGACCAAATCATC
>Ga0172381_10004176_pt1 | contig 15013 bp, 12 predicted proteins | sample Leawel6488metaG_FD_119754 | JGI IMG/M metagenome (GOLD analysis project Ga0172381, IMG submission 119754) | Leachate microbial communities from a municipal landfill in Southern Ontario, Canada - Leachate well 64-88 metaG | ecosystem: Engineered > Solid waste > Landfill > Unclassified | place...
CAGCCAGAGAACGGCTGGCAAGGAAGCACAGAGGTCGAACATCATGGCAGCCAAGGCCGTGGCAGGAGCCGTCAGAACTACACTCGGCCCCAAAGGCATGGACAAGATGATGGTGGACAACCTGGGCGATGTAGTAATAACCAACGATGGTGTCACTATTCTCAAGGAGATGGATATCGAGCACCCCGCCGCTAAGATGATGGTGGAGATCGCCAAGACCCAGGACGCTGAGGTCGGAGACGGCACCACTACAGCTGTGGTTTTGGCCGGAGAGCTGCTCAAGCAGGCCGAGGCTCTGCTGGATCAGGAAATCCATCCCACGGTTATCGCTGCAGGCTACAGGGCTGCTGCAGACAAGTCCCTGGAGATTCTCAAGACCATCGCCGTAGATGTCTCTGTTAAAGATACTGAGTTTTTGGAGAAGATCGCCATCACCGCCATGACCGGCAAGGGCTCGGGCACGGCTCGGGGCGAGCTGGCCAGCCTGGCCGTTGAGGCTGTCAAGGCCGTAGTGGATGATGATGGGTCTGTCGACACCGACAACATCACAGTGGAGAAGAAGGTGGGCGGCGGAATTACCGATTCCGAGCTTGTACACGGCATGGTCATCGACAAGGACCGGCTGCATCCCAATATGCCCAAGAAGGTCACGGGCGCAAAGATCGCCCTGCTCAATGCCGCTATCGAGATCGAGAAGACTGAGGTCGATGCCAAGATCGAAATCACCTCGCCCGATCAACTGCAGGCCTTCCTGGACCAGGAAGAGACCATGCTCAAGGGCATGGTGGACGATATCATGGCCACCGGAGCGAACGTGGTCTTCTGCCAGAAGGGCATCGATGACCTGGCCCAGCACTTCCTGGCCAAGGCTGGCATCTACACTGTTCGCCGCGTCAAGAAGAGCGATATGGAGAAGCTGGGCCGCGCTACCAGCGGAAGAGTTGTCACCAGCATCCACGATCTGACCAAGAAGGACCTGGGCAAAGCGGGCATTGTCGAGGAGAGGAAGATCGGCGACGAGAAGATGACCTTTGTGGAAGAGTGCGAGAACCCCAAGTCTGTTTCCATCATCCTGCGAGGCGGAACCGAGCATGTGGTCGACGAGCTCAGCCGGGCCATGGAAGATGCGCTGCGCGTTGTGGGCGTAGTCGTAGAGGACAAACAGCTTGTTCCCGGTGGCGGTGCCCCCGAGGTAGAGCTGGCTCTGCGCCTGCGTGAGTACGCCGCAACCGTGGGCGGTCGCGAGCAACTGTCCATTGAGGCCTTCGCGGACTCCATGGAAGTCATTCCCAAGACCCTGGCCGAGAATGCCGGTCTGGATCAGATCGATTCCCTGGTGGCTCTGAGAAGCCAGCATGAGAAGGGCGTTAAGAGCGCCGGCCTGGACATGGACACCGGCGAGCCAGTGGATATGCTGAAGCTTGGCGTGGTTGAACCCCTGCGTGTCAAGACTCAGGCCATTAACAGTGCCACTGAGGCCGCAGTTATGATTCTCCGGATCGACGATGTCATCGCCTCCAAGTCCGGCGGAGCGGGCGGTATGCCTGGTGGCATGGGTGGCATGCCTGGCGGAATGGGTGGTATGGGCGGCATGGGGGAGGAATAAGCCTCTCTTACCCTCTTTTTTGTTTCAAAACCAAAAGTGTTATCATCTTTCCCGGTCAGATAGGCTCTGATGCAGCGCAAGCTTTTGATGAAGGGCAAGGTCAAAGAGGCCTACGATCTCGGGGACCGATTGGAGTTTCGTTTTACCGACAATATCTCCGTCTTTGACAAGGTAATTCCAAGCCTAATTCCCTTCAAGGGTGAGACCCTCAGTCGCGAGGGTGTTTACTGGTTTGAGAGAGCGGCCAGGATGGGCATCAAGACTCACTTTGTAGAGTACCTGCCTCCGGCAGGCATGATCTGCAAAAAGGTGGACATACTCCAGCCGCAAAAGATCACCAGCCATTCCAAGAACTACCTCATTCCTCTGGAGTGGATCTGCCGCTGGTATGTGGCAGGGTCTCTTTACGATCGCGTAAAAGAGGGAAAGGTCTCAGCACAGTCCCTGGGCTTTCCTTCCGGTCACGAGGTCATCTACGGCGAGGTTCTTCCTGAGCCCTTCCTGGAGGTCTCCACTAAGCTCGAGAAGACCGATCGCCTGCTGGAAAAGGCAGAGGCCCTGCAGATCTCCGGCCTTTCCTCTCAGGAATACGAGGACGCCCGTGATGTGGTGCTCAAGATCGATGAGGACATCGGCAGAAGCGTTGCCTCTCGCGGCCTCATCCATGTGGACGGAAAAAAAGAGCTGGCCTTTGACGATGGAAGACAGATCATGGTGATCGATGTCTACGGAACAGCAGATGAGGATCGCTTCTGGGACAAGGCCTGCTATGAGCAGGGTGAGTTCGTAGATCTCTCCAAGGAGTATGTGCGCCAGTACTATCGCCAGACGGGCTACAAAGATCTACTCTACGCTGCCCGGGACGCCGGCCAAAATGAAATGCCTATCCCAGCACTGCCTCCTGAAGTTGTGCAAGAGACGAGCAGGATCTACATCAAACTCTTCGAGATGATCACAGGCGAAAAGTTTTTGCCCGCCTGGAAAAATTAGGCTTGAATGACTAAGATTGGAGCTTAAAATATGAAGAGACTATTAATAGTTCTTATGTTGATTGCCGTGGCCATCTCCGGCTGCACGGAGAAAGGTCCAAGTGTTGCGGATAAGAGTGCAGAAGAGCTCAAGAATCTGTCCATTGCAACAGCCGAAAACCTGACCAGCTACAGCGTCAAGAGTTCAGTGACTCAGACGCTAAAGCTTAATTCTGGGGCCAATGCAACTTCTGGGAAGTCAACCACAGTCACGGAAAACGCTGAGACTGTTGCCGTTGTAAACCTGTCGAGCTTAGAGGCTCATGCCAGTGGCTCGACCAAGAACCAGATGGAGATGCCGGGTCAGCCTGCGAACACCAGCACCACAAATGCCGATGTTTATCAGATCGGAAACTCGACCTATGTAAATGATGAGAGTGGCAATTGGACTCATCTTGCAGACCCGAGGTCTAAGCAAGATGTTTGGGGAAAGGACCGAAATAATCAGGTAAAGGCATTAGCAGAGACGTTTAATCTGTCTATTGTAGAGGATCTTGGTACGGAGGCTATTGGTGGTGAGGATGCCTACAAATTTAAGATTGTAACCGGGAGCGGGGATTACACCAATCTCCATAATGCCGCTTTTGCCATAGCCGCCAAGGTAACACAGTATCCCATGTATTTGCCCTCTGTCAACAGGACCGAGCTGAATGAGACGGGCAAGATCGAAAAGATGGTCTGGATCTCCAAGAAGTCTTACTTGCCTGTGAAATACCATAGCATCATGAGTTTTTCCATGACGCCTGAGATCATAGGTGCACTAGATCCCAATACCAGCCAGATGAAGATGTTCAATCAATCGATTCGGCTGGGAGAAATCTCGGTCAGCATAGAGACGGATGATCTGTATTACGACTTTGACAAGCCGACTGACATAACCCCGCCGGAGCAGGCCCTTTCTGCACCGGTCATCACTCCTACCCAGGTCCAATCACAAGCTGCTGTGCAGGCCTGAAAAGTCTGAGAATGCATGCGTGAACCACTAGAGCGGCTTTTCCTCCGGGAAAAGCCCGTTTTAGCAATAATAGCCGTGGGTGAGATAGAGCGCGCCTACGCCGCGCTGGTCGCCAAGCGCATAGATTCTACCTTTCCCCATACATGTAGCATCTTTCGTGAGCTGGAAGCGCAGGGTTTGATCAAGTCGCGACCGGAGGGAAGGATCAATTACCTGGAGCTAACCGCGCGCGGCAAAAGCGTCGTCAAGGCCCTGCAAGAGCTGTCGGAATTGCTGCAAAGGCCGGATGCAATGAGGCAGAGGCTGGAGAGGCTGCGGCAGATGTCATCCTCGGCAGAGGGACAAAACGCGGCTTTGTGCCTGGGACCCTTGCGCCGGGATCTGGCAAAGCTCAAGAGCCAAGGAGACGGACTGCTGCGACAGGATGCAGAAGAACTGGATACGGCGATTGCATCCATTGTGCGCGGATGATTCTATTTATTTTTTGTAGTAACAATCATTCGAGGATAAAGCCGATTGATTTTTGGCGGGGTTTTAGGAACCTCTATTCGTATATTTATATATATCGATTTGCTGAAAAATACATGATATTAAAGTTACGAAAGTTTTATCAGTATCTAATATAATACTATAACTGGAGGCAGACAAAGATTGGGGAAAATGGAGATGACGCGAAGAAACAAGCTAGAGATACTTGGCAGTATTCTCAATATCTGCAAAACAGATGGATCAAGCAAGACCAAAATTGTCTACCAGGTCAACCTCAATTTTAAAAATGCAGGACAATATCTCGAATGGTTAACTTCGCACGGTTATCTTGTTAAAGAAGAACGGTTATACAAGACCACGCCTTCCGGCCATGAGCTGCTGCAAAATCTTAATAGTATAAATTCCACAATAAATGAAAACTTGGATTCTATCTAAATCCCAAAGCCCAGGAAATGGAGCAGTATCACCAGGAATGCACCCAGAACTCCGCCGATGCCGCAGATCAAGATCACCAGCCAGCTATAGCCAATTCCGAGTCCTGCTACTGCATTGGCTAGAATAAGAATCACCAGCCCCATTATGGCATTAACCACAAAATTCTTGATGGATCTCAGGATCAAGAACGCGCCAAAGACTATGACTATGAATAATAATATAAGTCCTGCATCGCTCATGACATCGGATTATACTCGCTAACTATTAAAAGGCTTTTTCTAAATTATACCTTAAATGTCTCCATTTCGCTTCCCAAACGGTGCAGCTCCTTTGTGTCCAGGGAGAGTGGATCGATATGCACCAGCATTATAGCGTTCTTTAGGGCTATCTCATCTCTCTGGGATTGAACAAATCGGAGCACAGTTTCATAGTTGCTCTGGGTGATGAGATATCCCATCCCCTCCAGCAAGATGATGGGATAGTTGGCCCTATCCAGGAAATCGGAGATCATACTGGAGAGCCGGGGGAAGTTAGTTGGGTCCACCGTCCTGTATCCCTGCTCGCTCTTTTGCGTCAGCCATATGACCGCATCTGCAGGCACATTATACCTTTCATTAAGGGTTTTTGGATTGTAGCGGCTCAAGCACAGCCCATCCATGTCGTGCCTCACCAGCTCGCTGAAGATCTCCAGGCTCTTTTGCGGCTTTTCCTCGGTGATAATGTAGGTAGTTCCTGGAATAAGTGATATCTCATAGGGACTTCGTCCATAGCTCTTCATGAGCTCAGCCAGGGTCACAGTGGGGTCGAAGGCAGGATCGTGTGTCTTAATGATTCTGGCCAGCTTTCTCACTGCCACAAAGAAGCTGCGCCTAGTCAGCACCAGATTCGGATAGATGTCTAAAGACATGCTGGACTGCAGAGCACCTTGCATTTCCGGTTCGCAGGCGCTAGCTGAATCATCTGATAGCTGCGACGTTTTCTTGCCAGTCTCAAAGAACTCCCCGGAGGCTACCAGTTCATTGGCCTGCATAACCGCCTCTCTTCTCACATCATCGTCGAGCTGGGAGAGCATGGCATCGGAGAAGGCCCGGAAGAGATAGGTGGAAAGGGGGCCCAATGAGAAAAGCAGCTCTTTGACCTCATTTATGCCTGAAGTCATGCTCGTGTGGACAAAATCGGGCCTTTCCGCCAGTATCAAATGTGACTTATGGCCCAAAAGCTCCATCTGGTAGACATATTCGAGTATCTCCCTTTGCGGGATTTTGCCCTCGTTCTCTTTGATGAGCTGCTCGATGCTGTCTATGAGAATGATGCTGTTCTTGCTGGACTCAACGAATGACTTTATGGTCACAAAGAGGAGTGGCAGATTTCTTGGAGAGATATAGCGATCGCTTCCCTTCTCCTCGGAGAGTTTTATGATGGGCGTCTCAATAAAGCCCCAGCGTTGCCTTACATCCTCCGGAGCATCATGCGTGATGCACAGCCCCTCCATGCCATGTGTAATCTGATCCGTGAAGACCTCATAGGCAATATCAGGCACGACATAGATCTTTCCTCGCACTAAATCATATGTTGGGAGTGTTTCCTTGGCCGCTTCCATCACCGGCTTCACAGTCACCTGATCTTCTACAATCATCCTGGTGGCTGAGGATCCCACCGAACCGGTAAGCGTCTTCTCAAATTGGCCCCATAGCTGCCGAAGCTGTCCCGACTCAATCTTTTCCCGGCTGGTGCCCAGGCGCTCAAGGTAGGCATCGACCTCTCTCCTGGCTGGCGTCTCACCGATATAGTGCGCCAGCGTTGCCTCCAACTCCTCAACAGTTCCCTGGTGTATCGCCCCTTTCTCCCGGTCGTGGGGAGCTATCTCTTGCTGGTAAGCATCCACGAAACAATCGGCAGTGCTCTCTTCATCCAAACTGGGCTTGCTTGCCAGAGATACGAGGACATACAGGCTGCTGTTGACGAGAAGTGTCCAAAATACCGAGTTGGTCCAAATATCCAGATCAAGTCCGAATAGATTGGTGGGCATGAGGGCAGCTATGCCGAATGGTCCATCCCTGACTAAATCTCCCAGCCATACATGCCCTTTCGCAACCGTGGGAATGAGGGCTGTGTAGGCCCAGAGCAAAAAGCCCGATATCAGGCCTGCCATGGCTCCTTTCCGAGTGCCTCTCTTCCAGTATAGGCCACCTAAGGCGGCAGGTGCCAGTTGACTGGCTGCCAGAAAAGAGACGACTCCAATATCTGCCAGCGTATAGTAAGCTACAGCGCGCGAGTAGAGATATCCTAAGAGCACGACCAGAAGTATGTTCAGCCTTCTGGTATTGAGGAGCGTATCGGCCAAATTTCTCTCCTTTTTTATATGGCTCAAAATATATGGCATCTCCAGGTCGTTGAGCAGCATGGTGCCCAATGCAACGGATTCCACCAGAATCATGGCAGTTGCTGCTGAAGTCCCTCCGATGAACACGAAGAGAGAGAGAGCGTCCTGGCCCATCGAGTAAGGTATGGTTATTATGAATGCATCCTTCAGACCAGGAGTATTCAGGAGCAGCCCGCCCCAGGCGATGGCAGGAACGAATAAATTGATCAAGAATAGATAAAGGGGAAAGAGCCACATGGCCTTCTTGAGATGCAACTCATCGGAGTTTTCCACCACCATGACATGAAACTGTCTGGGCAAGAATAGGATGGCAAAGAAGGAGGCTAAAGTCAAGCTGAACCAGAGCGTCGGCTCTACGTTCATGAGTGTCTCATATGCTTGATTGTTTGAGGCCAGGTCGATTACCTTGCTCATAATATTTCCGTATCCCGAAAATATGCCGTAGGCGACATAGAGCCCTACGAGAAGAAAGGCCACTAGCTTTACCAGAGATTCAAAGGCCACCACGGCGATGAGGCCCTCGTGGCGCTCCATGGGATCGAGGTGGCGGGCACCGAATATGACCGCAAAGGCCCCTAAGAGCACTGCCACCACCAGCTTGCTCTCTACGGCAAAGTCCAGAAATGTGTGAGAGCCGCTCAGTATATCCAGAGATGTGGAGATGGCAATGAGCTGCAGTGCCACATAAGGAGTCACCATGATCAGGCTCAATACAGCTACCACAGCACCTATGGCGTAGCTTCGGCCATAGCGAAAGCTGATAAAGTCGCTAATTGATGTAAGCCTGTGCTCTTTCGAGACTCGAATCATCTTTCTGATGACGATCCAGCCAACCGTCATGGCCAAGACGGGTCCCAGGTAGATGGGCAAAAACTCGAGACCCGTAGATGCTGCCCTTCCTACAGAGCCGTAAAAGGTCCAGGCGGAAACGTATACGCATAGGGAGAGGGCATAAACATAGGGATTGGCGACGATGCTCTTTCCTAAGTGTTTTTGGCGGTCAGCATATCGGGCGATGCCAAAGAGCAGCAGCAGGTAAAGGACCATTACGACCAGGGCGACGTGCGGTCCAATCAATCAAAATTCCCCCAATCGAAAAGATACAGAGCCAGTATGAAGAATAGCCAGATCATGGCAACATAAACCAGTATGGCGGGCGTGCCCATTATAACGTAGCCACTCGCCAGTTCGATTAAAGGCCAGTTGAGCAGCACCCATCCTAAGACGAAGAGAAAAATCCAGAATTCCTTCTGGCCCAGGAGATCCTGCAAGGATAATGCCATATTTATAGACCCGGATAAACAACTAACCCCTTAACAGATATATCTACTGCATGCTTTCCCAAATGATGAGATGTGCCGCACATCTTTAGAATCTCTAGGGACCTTCTCCTTGCGAAATTTATCTCTTCATTTTGCAGCAGGATTATTCCATCTGCAACCTGCGCTATATTCGCGGGATAGGGTGTGCCCGGTTGTGCATCTTCTGCCACCAGTGCCACCACTGCGTTTGCTTTGATCATGTGAGACAGCTTAAGGAGAAATCGCCAGTATTCATCTTTAAGAACCTCTTCCAGAATGGAGAGATTTTCAATGACGATTCGGGCCGGCTCGAATGTATCTATCTCCCTTTCCAATATGTCCAAAAAGTCTTTCGATCGGCATGCATTTTCTACCATCTCTTCCAGCTCCAGGTAGCAGATCTCCTTGCCAAAATAGGTACTCTTGACAAATTCATAACTGGATGCGTAATTGAATAGCAGATCCGAGGGTCCGCCGAAGGTCAGCAGGTATAGTCCGTGCTCGCCCAGATCCGCGCCCTTGCAGAGAAATTGAGTACAAAAGGTGGTCTTGCCTGCCCCAGCGTCGCCTGCCAGAAGAGTGAGGGACGGTCTGGGAAGGCCGCCCTCAATCATGTTATCCAGACCTGGAATTCCTGTAGGCATCCTGTTTATCAAATTCAAGTCCATCCACCAGGCTTTGTGCTGCTCAGGGAATCTCTTAGAAAATATTGCCTCTCATCTTATTTGTCTTTATCTTATCCAGACGGCTTTTATATCAGGAATTCAATCTCGCTGACGTGAGACGACTTGATCCTTAGAACTCATTATTCCGGTGATATTAACGCGCAGTTGGATGGCAAAGAGGTTATTTTAACTGGCTTTGCCCACGAGACGCGCGCCCTGGGGGGCATAGCCTTCCTCGTACTGCGGGACAGAAAAGGCCTGGCTCAGGTAACCATGGTCAAGAAACTGCTGGGAAAAGAGGCTTTCAAGAGTGCGTGCTCCATCAGCCGAGAGAGCGTGGTAATGGTGCGAGGAAATGTCAAGGCAGAGCCTAAAGCTCCTCGCGGATACGAGATCCTTCCCACGGAAATCCTGGTGTTGAATGCCGCTCAGGTGCCTTTGCCCCTGGACCCCACGGAGAAGGTGGAGTGCGAGCTTGACACACGCCTTGATGCCAGGTTCATGGACGTTAGAAGGCCCTCTCTTCTGGCTACTTTCGAGATCGAGAGTGCAGTTTTACAGAGCCTGAGGAGCTACTTCTACCAAAAAGGAGTAACCGAGGTCTTCACACCCAAGATAGTGGCTGCGGCTACGGAAGGTGGAACAGATCTCTTCCCCATCAGCTACTTCGAGAAGGAGGCTTTCCTGAATCAGAGCCCACAGCTCTACAAACAAATGCTCATGAGTGCGGGCATGGACAGGGTCTTTGAGATCGGACCCATCTTCCGGGCTGAGGAGCACGACACCCGTCGCCACCTCAATGAGGCCATCTCCATTGATCTTGAGTTTAGCTTTGTCGATGACAAGGACGTTATGGAAATTTTAGAAGAGGCGGTTGCAGGAGCCTACAGTTATGTGGCCGAGAACTGCAGTTACCAGTTGGGTGTACTGGGCCTGGACTTGCAAGTTCCAAAGCTTCCCTTTAAGAGAATCACTTATTCCGAAGCGCTGGATCTGGCTGCAGAGAAGGCAGGCGCCAAGATGCAGTGGGGGGATGATCTGGATACAGAGACTGAGAGGTTCCTGGGTGAAACCATAGGCGAGCACTACTTCCTCACCGACTGGCCGTCCTCTATAAAGCCCTACTATACCCTGCCTTATGAAGACAAGCCCGAGGTTTGCCGGGGATTTGACCTCATGCATCCGCGCATGGAGCTGGCCAGCGGCGCGCAGAGAGTGCATGACTATAATCAGCTTGTCGAGCGCATAAAAGAGAAGGGTCTGGACCCAGACGGATTCGAGTTCTACCTCAAGGCCTTCCGCTACGGCATGCCTCCGCATGCCGGCTGGGGGCTGGGCCTCTCCCGGCTGGTCATGACCATGCTTAAATTGGAGAATATTCGCGATGCGGTACTCTTTCCGCGAGACAGAAGGCGGCTGGTGCCCTAAAGGCACAGGCTGTCTTTTTAGCGGCCTTCGTTTCCTCCCATTTTTATTTCTTATGTGTTATCTCTGGTCTTTCAAAGCAATTTTGCAGATTGGCTGGTAAAAATAAAATTGTTGTACTGAGATTATTTTTATGGTATCTTTGACAGTCTTTTAGCACATTTTTCAATGGATTTCAATTCTTTAAGAAAAAAATATATATTACTTGTCTACAAATTATCTCATAATAAAAGAGATGGTCTCATGATTAAACGAGAATCACTGCAAAAGAAGCTGGCAATTGCGGCAATGGCGGGGATGCTAATGCTGCTATTGGCGGTATCATGTGTCGCCCAGACACCACTGAAAATGAGCGGATCCGAGAACTGCACGAACTGCAGTGCCAACGCTTCCAGTTCGCCTGGCTTAGAAAATGCTGCCCCTGAAACTGATTTATCGAATGCATCGGTCGGCCTGGATCTAGAAGCCTCCGAACCAGTATCGCCTTCCGGGATCGTGAGAACCGGCAAGCTCACCTACAGATGGGTGGGCGAGAGTAGTTGCATGTTCTATTGTCTGGAAGTAAGGGACGATCAGGATGATGTCGTGCTCAAGCAATGTTATGAGGCCTCGGATGTCTCGTCGGATGCGGATGGATACTTCGTGACGCCGTCTGCAACATTGGACCCGGGAGACTATACCTGGAGCATTCTGTGCTCGAATTGCGGCGACGACATTCAGAGCGATTCTATGGAATTTACCGTCTGCACGTCTTCCACTTTCCCAGGAAAAGCGACACTTGTCTCGCCCAAAGATGCCATTGGCAGCATGAACCCGACCTTTGTATGGATGCCTGTGACCGGATGCACTCAGTACCGTCTCAAGGTGGCCCCCGCAAATCATCAAAATGAGCCCATTTTTGATAAAGATCTTGATGTCGAAGATGTGTTTTCCGACACCGATAAGGTCTGCTCCTATACGCCCCCCGAGCTGGTCCTCGATTCTGGAATCTACTACAGGTGGTGGATTAAGGCCATTAATTGCAAGGGAGAAGGGCCCTGGAGCTATTACAGGAGCTTCAGATACCTGGACAGACCACCGGGCAGATCGACACCCATTTCGCCTCAGGGTCTTATCTCCACTAACACACCAGTCTTTACCTGGACGGCAGCTTCTCTTGCCACAGAGTACCATCTGCAGGTGATCAACTACAACTACGACGAAGACGAAGACGAGTTCGTGGCGGAGGGTGATTTTAGGGCAGATGTGGTGACAAAAGGATTAAGATGCTCAGGTTCATTGGGAATCCTGCCGGATGACGATTCCGTTTACTACTGGCGCGTACAGGCCAATAACGATGCCTATCCATATGATCCTGAGGGAACAACCTGGAGCAGCTGGAGGTATTTTGAAACGAATTGTCCCTCTAAGCCGGGTTCTGTCAAGAAAAAGCCGTGATGTGATAATTTCCCGCTATTGGGCAAGGGTGTGATGATGAGGCCGACTCCGGCCCCATCCATCCTATTTAATTATTCCGGCAAAGCTTAAGATTTTAGGATACCTAATTTTGCCTATTCCAGTTTCTCGATGCCGACCTTCTTTACCTTTGGCTTCCAGATCTTGTCAGGCATCCAGGCCGGTGCGCCCGCGGGCTTGTCCACCTGCACTCTCTCTCCTGTAAAAACATGCACCTTTTTGGTACCGCGTTCGCGCAGCTTGATGTCGGTGTAGCCCCGGTTGGCTGCCTTTAGGGCGGCCTGTCTTGGTGATTTTCCCGTAAAAACTCCAATCTCATTTCCCTCAGCATCTCGCAGGGCGAAATTTCTCATCTCAGCCATATATTTCCTCCTTCGTGGATATGAATATGCCTCTCTGATTCGGTATATTAATTTAATCCAAAAGTACCTCAAAAAATGGCGGAAAAGGGCTGGGACTTTGCCGCAAACGCTTTTGATAATCTAGAATTATTCCCAGCAAGAAGGTAATTTCATTAAAAAAAATTGGCAAATAGAGGGAGATATATTTTCATTTGTCAATCATTTAAGCAGCTTTGTTTTCCCCCACCACCTGCATACGATCGGGCCCGCTCGTCGCCAAACTTCCCGTCACATAGGCAGCCGTGCCGCAGATGAGACCTATGAAGACGGGGTGGATGAGTGGATTGCCGTAGAAGTTCCAGACCACCACCGAGGCGAAGGAGGCAATCAGGCTGGCGACAAAACCAGTCTGGGTTCCTCGATCCCAATAGAGGCCGAAGATGAGAGGAACGAAGACGCAGCAAGCGATGACGCCCATGCTCACTGATACCAGGGGCACTATCTGCTGGGGGACGTCGACTGCCGAGACAGCGGCTATGAGCAGGATGCTCACACCCACCACACGAGTCAGGAGCAGCGTCTTCTTGTCGGAGATCTCGGGGCGCAGATAGTGCAGGATGTCGGAGGTGATGGCGGTGGTGGTGACCAGCACAATGGCGCTCATGGTGGACATGGCCGCGGAGATGGCGGCCAAGAGGATGATGCCGTCAAAGCCCTCGGGAAGGAGGGTTACTGCCAGGAAGGGCACCAGGCCGTCCGGGTTCTTGAGGAATGGTGCCAGTTGCTCGGCGCTGAGAGCACCGTAGGCCAGGATTCCTAAAGAGAATATGCACAGAGCATAGATGCCAATGGTGGTAGGGCCCCAGATGCCGGCGAAGCGCACTACTCTCCTGTCTTTGGCCGAGAAGATCATGATGAGCAGGTCCGGCAAGGCCAAGAGGCCCAGGCTGATGGAAAATGCCATGCCTAAGGTCTTCTGCCAGGGCACGTTCAGCCCCTGCATGGAGAGCACGTTTGCCGGGATATGCTGCCAGATTTCCATTCCGCCGCCTGCGGAAAAGAGTCCCCCGTAGAGGAAGACCGCACCGGCCAGCATGAGAATGCCCTGGATAAAGCCGATCCAGATGATGGCCGGCAGGCCGCCGATTGCGTAGTAGACGGCTACAATGGCCACGGCAATCATCAGGCCCTGCAGATAACTGACACCGATCAGGCCCTGAAAGAGGGTGGCGCATCCTTTGAAGATGGGAACCAGGTAGACAGTGTAGAGAAGCAGCATGATTGCAGCCAGGACCACCTTGCCGGTAGGGGAGTTGTAGCGCTTTTCCAGCAGTTGAGGCACGGTCTTGGCATCGTACTGCTTGGCCATGGCCCAGATCTTCCCGGCCATGAGCCAGGCGAGGCATGCAAAGCCCACATGGAAGAATGTGCAGAAGACCACCCAGGGCATTCCGGCGACAAGACCGTACCCTCCCCCGCCCAGGAAAGATGCGGCGCTGAAGTAGGCTGCGGTAAAGGCGATGCCTATGACTGCCGGGTAGGCAATGTTTCTGTCGGAGATGACGAAACCGGAGAAAGTCCCCTGGCGTAGCTTGAAGGATAAAAGGACGATGAAGGCTACGTAGGCCACCAGCAGCAGTTCATTAATCATGATATCTCCTCATCAGGATAAAGATCGTAATCGAGATCATAATAATAATTGAGATCAGCAATGCGGAATAAGGCAAAGGCATCATCTTCTTCCCTCTGTTTGGTGCAGATGAGCCCCTGCACTCTGCATCGTCATGTGGTTATCCATATTTTAACCTCGTATCATGTACTAAGTTGTACTTCAATGTACGTCGAAGAGCAATGCGGTTTAAAAACATTTCCCCTGCAATTACTATTCATATAACACATGAACCACCACAAGAATTATAAGCCAAAATCCGTATCGCCTCGTGAAGCCTTTGATGTATATCAATATGCAGAGACGATCAACAATAATCACCAGCTCTTCAGCACAAGAACACTAAGGAGAAAATGACATTGAGACGTTTGATGTCCGGCAACGAGGCCCTGGCCAGAGGCGCCTTTGAGGCCGGTGTGACGGTGGGCGCGGGCTATCCAGGAACTCCTTCAACAGAGATACTGGAAAATCTGGTCAAATACAAGCCGGATGTGTACTGTGAGTGGTCGCCTAATGAGAAGGTGGCCTTTGAGGTTGCTGCCGGAGCCGCTCTCTCCGGGGCTCGCAGTATTGTGACTATGAAGCATGTGGGGCTGAATGTGGCGGCGGACCCGCTCATGACCTTGAGCTACATCAGCGTGGAGGGCGGATTTGTGGCCTGCGTGGCCGACGATCCGGGCATGCACTCCTCGCAAAACGAGCAGGACACACGTAATTACGCTCGATTTGCCAAAATTCCCATCTTTGAGCCATCCGACAGCCAGGAGGCCAGGGATTTTCTCAAGCTGGCCATTTTGGTCTCAGAAGAGTTCAAGACACCAGTCATCCTGCGCACCACTACCAGAGTCAGCCACTCCAGGAGCCTGGTGGAGCTGGGCGAGCGCATTCTTTCCGAGAAGAAGATCGGTCTGGTGAAGGATCCGCCCCGCTTTGTGCCTATACCCGTGTGGGGCCGGCCCATGCGCCAGAGGGTGGAGGACCGGCTGATTCGCCTTAAGGCTTTCTCGGAAAGCTCGCCAGCCAATCGTCTGGAATGGCGGGACAGAAGTCTGGGAATCATCACCTCATCCATCGCCTACCAGTATGCTCGAGAGGTCTGGCCCCAGGCCAGCGTGCTCAAGCTGGGCATGGCCTATCCCTTCCCTGACGCCATGATTCGAGAGTTTGCGGCAGGCGTCTCCAACCTGCTTATCGTAGAGGAGCTGGACGACTTCCTTGAGCAGCATGTTCGGGCTTTGGGCCTCGCCTGCCGGGGAAGAGA
>Ga0172381_10004177_pt1 | contig 15011 bp, 16 predicted proteins | sample Leawel6488metaG_FD_119754 | JGI IMG/M metagenome (GOLD analysis project Ga0172381, IMG submission 119754) | Leachate microbial communities from a municipal landfill in Southern Ontario, Canada - Leachate well 64-88 metaG | ecosystem: Engineered > Solid waste > Landfill > Unclassified | place...
ACGAGGAAGGAAGATTCTCGGAAGCCCTAGAGAAGATATCCGAAAGGTATCCTGACAAGGACGAATCCGCGGATATCCGAATGGTGAGGGCTTGGTGCCTTTACCGAAGGAAGGAATATGAGGAAGCAAAGAAGCAAGCCTTGCAGGCAGGAGGCATTGAGGCTTATGAGCTTCTCGCACAGATTGCGGCGTATGTTGACAAAGACGACGTAACTCTTACGAAACTCCATCAAAAGTACCCCGACAATGCCAGTGTCTGCAACGGATTGGCGATAAGATCAAGGGATCCTGATAGCGAGCTGTCCGTGAGACTAATAACCGAGGCGGTTATGCGAATGATGAATAGAAGGGACATTGCGGCCATCCATTTCATCAACAATGCCGCCAGAACTCTCCTCGCGAAGGGCAATGGAAGTACGGACGTAATCATGGCCATCGGACTTTGGCAAACCGCCTTGCTGAAGTATGGTTTTGAAAATTTCCATCACCGGGCAGCTGTATGCTTTTGGGTGTCCAACGCATACGAAAAGCTTGGAGAAATGGCACTGGCAATGAAATTTGCCATGGAGTCTCTAGTTCTTTGGGATGAGCAATTGAACCGCGAACCGGATAATTCGGGCTTCGTGAAAAGTCGCTCGGGAGCAAGTGATAGAGTTGAAAGTTTAAGAGCTCTATCAAAAAAATAATATCAATCTTTTTTAAGGTTGGTTTTTTAATACATAAAAATATTTGTAAAAAATGTCGTTCCCGTAACTATGAATTACGAGATACAAATTCTGCGAGCGCCTCTGTCATTGCGAGCGTAGCGAAGCAATCTAATAGTATGGTTATAGATTGCTTCGTCATTTCATTCCTCGCAATGACAAAAGAATTTCGCAATAACAGGGATTGGAATTTCGTAATTCATATTCATGTGAAAGCAGACTGATTAAGGGAGGCTTTGAGTTTTTTGAAATTTTCTGATAGAATACAACTACAATTTAATTTACTGGTCGGAAGGCCAGCGACCTAACCCTTTTGGTTTTTCTAGAAGGTATGGTTGGGACCCCAACGAAGATACTGAACCCCACGTTCAGCAACTCTTCGTTGGGTCATATTCGGGAAACCGGGTATGGGGCCGCAAGGCTCAGCTGGCGTGGGGTTTTGTGTATTTGTGTCTCTCTGTCGCCAGCTGTAAACAGCTGTTTTTATTTATTAATTTTTGCAAACATAATAAAAAGGATTAACAACTGTGAATTGCTAAATTCTAACATTTATCATTGCGAGCGTAGCGAAGCAATCTAATAGTATGGTTTTAGATTGCTTCCTTCTTCGCTCTCCGAGCTACGAAGGACAAAGTCGTCATTTCATTCCTCGCAATGACAATACTAATTCACAGTTAAACAAACTTATGGCCAAGACGCAAACAGAAACAATGTTTCAAACTGCCATAAAGGATCTAGTAGATATTTGTCCGCATTGCGAATCCAGAGCACATTTTCAACTGCTATTCTCTGATAGCTATCAAGACAATAATGAAAGCATTATTCATTATGCTGTTTTTAGATGCGTGCCATGTAAGAAGTTAATCCTTAAAACCTTTAAGTTCTGTAGAAATGAATTCAATAAAAACAATCTCTCAGCAGTAGGTTGGCAAGACAAGTTTCCAAAAGAGAAAACATATACCAGCAAGTTTGAAGGAATCGTTCCTCTTAACGCTCTAGAAGACTTTAAAGAAGGAATCATCTGTTTACACAACAATTGCCCAAGGGCTGCAGTTGCAATGTTTAGAAGATCACTCCAATCTGCTTTAATAGATAAAGGACAAAGCAGAAAACTAGATTTAATAGAACAAATCAAGAATGCATCATTTCTTACGAAAGACATTAAGGAATGGGCATATAGTATACGAATCTTTGGCAACTGGGGAGCACACCCCCAATGTGATAATCTAAAAGATGTAGATGAGAAAATAGCGCTTGAAACCAAACTGTTCTTAGAAGAATTCTTTAACTATGTTTATGTAATGCCTATTCGTGTCACTAATGCCCGTAGAAACAACACTTTTGAATGAAGTAACTAGTAATTAGTAACTAGGGCTTTGTTGCTTTCTTTTGAGAAAGCTTGAAGGCATCTTTATAGATTCCCGACTAGGTTTACCTACAGTAAACAATCGGGAATGACAAGTGGGAATAGATTGCTTCGTCCGATTACGGACTCGCAATGACAAAGGTGTAGAAGCGGGAATGACAAATAATTTAATAATTAGTAATTCGTTATTAGTAATTGGTGCTTTGTGGCTTTCTTTTGAGAAAGCTTGAAGGCATCTTGAACACAATAACTAGTAATTTGTAATTAGTAATTAGGGCTTTGTGGCTTTCTTTTGAGAAAGCTTGAAGGCATCTTTATAGATTCCCGACTAGGCTTATTTTCAATAAGCAATCGGGAATGACACAGGCGGCGAAGATTGCTTCGTCCGATTACGGACTCGCAATGACAAGGGCGAGCGAGCATGTTTTAATTAGTTTCAAAATCTGATATAATACCTATAGATAAAAATTAAACAAACTCGGAAATGACATCACAGGAACTAAGAGATAAGTTTCTCACTTTTTTCAAAGAAAGAAATCACAAGATAATCCCGTCTTCATCGCTACTGCCAACCGATCCAAGTGTACTTCTAACTACCGCAGGGATGCAGCAGTTTTCATTGTATTTATCGGGCAAAAAAGACCCCCTGCAGGACTTTAAAAGCAGGCACTTAGCTTCTTGTCAGAAATGCTTCAGAACGGGCGATATAGAAGAGATTGGCGATGATACGCACCATACATTTTTTGAAATGCTTGGGAATTGGTCTATCGGGCAAGACGAAAACGGATATTTTAAAGAAGGTGCCATTAAATTTGCTATGGAATTCTTGGTAAATGAGCTGGGCTTAGACAAAAGCAGATTTTATGTCACCGTTTTTAAAGGCGAAAACAGCATTGAAAAAGACGAAGAAGCTATTAAGATTTGGCTTGAACAGGGAATTGCTAGAGATAGAATTATAGAATGCAGTACCAAAGACAATTTTTGGGGGCCAGTTGGTAGTATTGGGCCATGCGGACCATGCTCGGAAATCCATTACGACAGGGGTGAACACCTCGGTTGTGGCAGACCGGATTGCGGACCAAACTGCGATTATTGCAAAAGAGTGGTTGAGATTTGGAACTTGGTATTCATGCAGTATAATCGCAACGAAAAGGGCGAATACGAGCTGCTAAGTCAAACCAACATTGATACTGGAATAGGATTTGAAAGGCTTTTGTCGGTGCTAAACGAAACAGGTTCGGCCTACGAAACAGATATTTTCAAAGATATTATTGAGACAATAGAACAAGTATCGGGAAAAAAATACGAAGAGAATAAGCAAGCCTTCAGAATTATTGCCGACCACACCAGAAGCGCAATATTCTTAGCGGGAGATGGCATTGAGCCCTCAAATGTGGGGCAAGGATATATTCTCCGAAGAATTCTTAGGCGTTGCGTTAGATATACAAAATCGCTTGGAATTGAAAGAGATTTGCCGCTGGGTGATTATGTGTTTGAAAAATACGCTTCGGTTTATCCAGAATTAGTAGGGAGCAAAGAAAGGATTTACAGCGTAATTAGAACCGAAGAAGAAAAATTTGAAAAGACAATCAAAATTGGATTAGCAATCCTAGAAAAGAAATTAGCAGAAAATACAGACAAGCTGATCAGCGGAGAAGACGCTTTCGATTTATATCAAAGTTATGGCTTTCCATTTGAACTAACCGAAGAAATAGCCAGAGAAAAGGGATTTAAAATAGACAAAGTAAGCTTTTTGGAGGCTTTAAAAAAACACCAAGGCCTATCAAGAGCTGGAGCCGAAAAGAAATTTGGCGGAGTTGGCAAGGACGCTGGAGAAGAAGGAGCAAAATTGCACACAGCAACTCACTTATTGCATGCAGCGCTAAGAAAAATATTAGGCGAACATGTTCAACAAATGGGATCGGATATCAATGTTGAAAGATTAAGATTTGATTTTTCGCACACGGCAAAAGTGACACCGGAGGAATTGGGAAAAGTTGAAAACTTGATAAATGAGAAAATAAAGGAAAACCTAAAGGTTAAAAAAGAAGAAATGAGCCTTGAAGAGGCCTTGAGTGGTGGAGCATTAGCTTTTTTCAAGGAAAAATATCCCGAAAAGGTAAAGGTATGGACGATATATGACCCACAGACAGGTGAATATTTTTCAAAAGAAATTTGTGCCGGTCCGCACGTAAATAGCCTTAGTGAACTTGGAACATTCAAGATAGTCAAAGAAGAAAGTTCAAGCGCAGGCATCAGGAGAATAAAAGCAATTTTAATAAAGTAAAAAATATGCGAAAACAAATTTACGATATTATTCCGCCAAATAAAATCAGACAACAGGAACAAGCCAGGGAAGTTAGAGAAGAATTAGAAGTCCAAATAAGAGAAGAAATACCAATTCAAAAAATGGAAAGTAGAAAAAAGAAAAAAGGAGGATTAAAAGGAATTATATTTGCAGTTTTGGTGCTCGTAATAGTTTCCATTCTTGGTTTTTATTTTTTAACTGATACCAAAGCCGAAGTAAAGATCTACCCAAGAATACAGCAGATAAGCGGAGAAAAAGCAGTTGTTGTTGCCGTAGTAGACGATTATAATCTTCGAGAAGGCGACACAAGGATAGTTTTGAATGGAAAAGAGTTTAATGACGAACAGGCATATACATCAACCATAAAATCAACTGGCAGCGCTGGCGGCGGAGGCATGGCCAAGGGAAAAATAAAAGTATACAACAGATTCAGTCCAGCAACCCCGCTAACTCTTAAAACCGGAACGCATTTCTTATCGGACAAAGGAGAAAAATCGTATCATTCGCTTTCGGCCATAAATATCCCAGCAGCCACTAATAGTGGGCCAGGTATGGTTGAGATAGAAATTGAAGCCGATGAGCCAGGAAGCGAATACAACATTGATTCGGCCAAATTTTCGGTACCCAAACTAAATGGAACCGAATACTATTCTACGACCTGGGCCGAAACTTCAACAGCGATTAGCGGAGGGGTAAAGAGCGATTCTCTTGCTGTTTCTCAAAATGACGTAAATACCGCAAAAGATAGATTTAAGGAACAGCAATTATCAAGTATAATCACAAGCCTATCAAAAAACGTCCCCGATGATTACGTTATTATTGAGGGAGCCACCATTCAAGACGTTTCAGACTTTAAAGTAAAGGCAAAGACAGGAGACAAGGTTGATTCTTTTGAAGTTACCGGCAAAATAAAAACAAAAATCCTAGCAGTAAAAAGGGCAGATTTAGAAAACCTGATGGGAATAATTGGCAATCTCGAAGAGGGGAAAGCTCCAACTTTCCAAAACTCTAAAATCACCGCAACGGGGGTTATTGAAAAAAACAATGCTTTTGAGATGAATCTTTCGATAATTTCTGACATGTTCGTATCCACAAACAATGATTTGTTGGTCGAAAAAATCACAGGAAAGACCAAAGACGAAGCAATAGAATTGATCAAAAACGACCCAGCAATCGAAAAAGTTGAAATAAATCTAGATCCCGCGTGGAAAGGCAATATATCGAATAATAAGAACAATATAATAATTAAAATAGAAACATCGGCAAAATAATAGAAGTTCTATTATAAAAATTTTTGGAAAACAGGAAATAAAAGCAAATCCTTGTGTTTTAAACATTGGGTGAATTACCCTTATATCCCTTGACCAAAATCAAAACTTTTGCTATTGTTGTAAATATCTTTTGAGAATGGTTAAGCAAAACGATAAAATACTTAGAGAAGGGGTAGTTGAAGAAAGCCTACCCAATGGTTTTTTTAGGGTCGCCATGGATGACGGCTCTGAAGTTCTGGCCCATTTGGCTGGGAAACTTCGTATTTTCAAAATAAAAATACTTCCCGGCGATAGAATTACAGTAGAATTTACTCCTTATGATAGTAGGAGAGGTAGGATAATTTTTAGAAAGAAATAATATAGTAACTATGAAAGTAAACCCATCAGTCAAAAAAATGTGTATGGATTGCAAGATCGTTCGCCGAAAAGGACGCGTTTATGTAATTTGCAAGAAAAACCCAAAACACAAGCAAAGACAAGGTGCATAATAATTTATTTTAAGAATTAAGAGACAATTATGGCAAGAATCATAGGAATCAATATTCCTGACGAAAAAACAATTGATATCGGCTTGACTTATATCTATGGAATCGGACCTTCTGTTAGTAAGAAGGTTTTGGCTGAATGTAAAATTGATTTGAAAAAGAAAGTAAAGGATTTGACTCAAGACGAAATCGGTAAATTGAAACAGGTTATTGAAAAGAATTTTAGGGTCGAAGGAGAGCTCCGAAGAGACGTTATGATGAACATCAAGCGTCTTAAAGATATTGGCAGCTGGAGAGGGGGCAGACACGCAAAAGGTTTGCCAGTAAGAGGTCAAACCTCTAGAATCAACAGCAGGACCGTTAGAGGAAACCGAAGGAACACAGTTGGATCTGGTAGAAAAGCTCCGCCTTCACCGAAATAGTCCTTATATTGACTTATATTATTAGCATTTGAAGATATTCTATGGGTAAAAAACATGTTATCAAAAAAACTGAAGAAGAGATGATTAAGGAGGGCGAGGCCGTTGAAAAAGCCATGCAGAAAAACACTTCTACGCTGCGTGCTCCTTTAGGAAAAGAAGGCAGAGTTTATATTTTCAGTTCATACAACAACACTATCATTAGTTTAACCGATGCAAACGGAAATGTTTTAACCGGAAAGTCTGCTGGAAAGCTTGGATTTAAAGGAACAAAAAAATCTAGTCCATTCGCTGCTTCTAAAGTAGCCGAAGCTGTTGGCTTGATTGCCGAAAAAACAGGAATGAAAAGATTACAGATAATTGTAAAGGGTGTTGGTTCGGGAAGAGAATCGGCCTTGAGGTCAATTGCCAACCAAGGATTTGAAGTCCTATCTATAAAAGATGCAACTCCTATCCCACACAATGGTTGCCGCGCTAAGAAACCAAGAAGATTATAATTTGTGAGTGAAGCTAAATTATGAAAACACAAGCCAAATGTAAAATTTGCAGGAGATTGGGAGATAAGCTTTTTTTGAAAGGTGAAAAATGTCTATCCAACAAATGCGCAATGATTGAAAGACCGTTTGCCCCAGGACAACGTGCAAAAAAAAGAAGGTCTAATCTTTCTGAATATGGAAAAGAACTTGCCGAGAAGCAGAAAATGAAAAGATGGTATCAATTGTCAGAATCACAGCTAAAGAAATACGTAAAAGAAATTTACAGAGATAGAGCTAAGATAAAAAGCGTTGCAGATGCATTGGTATCGAAAATAGAAATTCGTTTAGACAACGTTATTTTTAGGTTGGGATGGGCAAGGTCAAGAAGTCATGCTATGCAGCTTGCAGGTCATGGACATTTTAAGGTGAATGGCCGAAAAGTTGATATCCCCTCAATGCAATTGAGAGTAGGAGATATTATTTCGGTCCGAGAAGGGTCAAAAGGAAAAGATACCCTTAAGGATATTCTTGAGCTAGCAAAAAAGAATCCAGCTCCAAAGTGGATATCTTTTGACGTAGGAAAAATGGAGGCCGTAATAACTAGGCTGCCTTTGGCTGAAGATATTCAGCTGCCAGCTGACATTACTACTGTTTTTGAACACTATTCAAGGTAATATTAAGTAAACTTAGGATTTTCAATCTTAAAAAAATAATAAAATATGATTTCATTACCAACTTCTATCAAAAACAAAAAAATAAAGGAGAATCATTCCATTTTTGAGATAGAATCATTGTATCCAGGATACGGAGTTACTATTGGTAACGCCCTTAGAAGAGTGATCCTATCATCTCTTATCGGTGCTGCTGTTACAGAAGCAAAGATAAAAGATGCTCCTCATGAATTTTCAACAATTCCGGGAGTGAAAGAAGATGTTTTGAATATCTTAATGAATTTAAAACAATTAAGATTCAAAATGCACGGGAATGAGCCTCAAATGGCAACACTAAAGGTAAAAGGAGAAAAAGAAGCGCTAGGAAAAGATTTTAAATTTTCGTCTGAATTAGAACTTGCTAACCCAGAACTCCATATTGCCACTATTACCGAAAAAACGACAGAACTTGAAATAGAAATAAAGATTGAAAAAGGCGTTGGATATGAGTTCCAAGATGATCCTAAAAACAAGAAAGGAATTGGCGTTATGGGACTAGATGCAGCATTTACTCCCATAAAGAGAGTAAACTACGTTGTTGAAAATATGAGGGTTGGAAAAAGAACCGATTTTGATAAGATAAGCCTAGAAGTAGAAACCGATGGAACTATTACCCCAGAAGACGCATTGGCAGAAGCTCTTAATATCCTTATCTCCCACTTCGCATTTTTAAAAGACGATTTTTTTGGAGTAGAGGAAGTAAAAGAAGAAAAAGCTGCTAAGGAAATCAAAACTGAAGAAGTGGCGGAAGAAGAACCGGCAACAGAAGAAAAAGAGGAAAAGAAAACTAAGAAAGCAACAAGCAAAAAGAAAAAGTAATAATGTTTTTAAGTAAGAGATTATGAATAACTTAAGTAAAGGCAGAAAATTTCATAGAAAAGCAGGACCAAGGAAAGCCTTGATGAAAACTTTGGCAACATCTCTTTTGATAAAAGAAAGGATAACAACAACCGAAGCAAAAGCTAAAGAATTGTCACCTTTTATCGAAAAGAAAATCACCAAAGCCAAAAAAGGCGATATTGCTGCTAGGAGATATTTATCCAGATTTTTCAACGAAAAGACCGTTAAAAAACTAGTTGATGAAATCGCTCCTCGTTATAAAGAAAGAAGCGGGGGATATACCAGGGTCGTCAAATTAGGAGCAAGAAAGTCTGATAGTTCAAAAATGGCTGTCATTGAATTGGTATAGCCTCAAGTAAAACAAAAATATTATGGAAAAAGAAGCTAAAAAAGAAATATATACAATTGACGCCGGAGGCAAAGTTCTTGGACGATTAGCAACAGAAATTGTCACAATTCTTAGAGGCAAGAACAAGCCAGATTTTATGCCGAACAAAGATTCTAATAACTATGTAGTTATCAAGAATATCAAAAAGATTGTCGTTACTGGGAACAAGATGGAAGGCAAGACCTATTTCAGCCACAGTGGATATCTGGGAAGCGAAAAAAATACTCCGATGAAAGTCGTTTTTGAAAAAAACCCAGGTGAAATATTGATCAGGGCAGTATCGGGAATGCTACCTAAGAACCGTCTTAGAGACAAACAATTAAAACGTATTAAGTTTGAATAATATGCCAAAGGAAAAAAAATCTTCCGAAAAAACTGAAAAAAAGGAAAAAAAGGTAGCAGTAGCAAAAGAGCCTAAGGCAGTTAAAGAGCCCAAGAAAACTGTTGTCAAAAAAGAAAAAGCAGCAGCAGAACCTAAAAAGAAGACTGCTCCAAAAAAAGAAGAAACTACCGAAAAAACTAGCACTGCCACAAACGAAGTTGTGGCAATTAGCGATGAAACAAAAAAAGAAAATGCCAGAGCAATAAACGAAATGTTTGGCTTGACTTCTTATGATTTTGACGATGATTCAGATTTGCCAACCGACATAAAATACGACGAATCAAGCAATGCCTACTTTATGGGAACAGGCAGAAGAAAAACTTCTGTAGCCCGTGTCCGCCTTTACACAAAAGGCGATAAGACTATTTCTGTTAATAAAAAGAAGTTTGAAGAATACTTCACTAGCGATGACCTGCAGAGAATAGTGATATCATCTTTAGAAAGAATGAAGTCTGCCGGCAAATTCAAAATTACTGTTGTGGTGAAAGGAGGAGGAATTCGTTCCCAAGCCGAAGCAGTAAGACATGGAATTGCTAGAGCATTGACTGTCTTCAACCCAGAATACAGAAAGAGGCTTAGAAGATCCGGATACCTGACTAGGGACCAGAGAATGAAAGAAAGAAAGAAATTCGGTCTTAAAAGAGCAAGACGCGCTCCACAATGGTCAAAGAGGTAATCTTTTACCAAAAAACAATATTACTTTTCAAAAAATGCGCCCACTCGGGCGTGTTTTTGCTTAATTTCTCTTGTTTTTAGGATTACTTTATAATACGATTACCGCATAGGTAAATCACAAGTTTGCCTATAGGAGTTTTATGAAGAAAATAGTTCTTTTGATTCTTTTGTTGCTGGCTTCGACAATTGCTTTTGCCGAACAAACTGTTCCAGCTGAAAGCTGGAAAGAAGGGGCGATTAACTGGGCCATATATCCGCCCAACGACGGATATATCTTGCTGACCGCCGAAGGAAAGAATTTTGAACTCAGCTTGAAGGTTGAGCAGGTGTTCTTTGTAAAAAACAGAGAACAGATTATTGCTGACCTGACCAAAACCTTAACAGGGGAGGTTTCGGAACAAGCAATGATCGCAATAAAAAAAATAAGAAGCCAATAAACTTCTTTTTTTAATTATAATTCAACCGATACCAATATTAAACAAATATTATCAATAGACAAAAAAGAATGACGGTATTATACTATAAATGGTACTTATCATGTGTTCCAAAAATTACCCTTATGTTGAGGGAGGGCGCAGAAGAATTACAGATCCTGGAATGGGGCAAATTATTTCCCCAAAAAAACCAATTTTAGATGACATGCAAACACAAGTGAGCATGTTGTTTTATTTATTGCCCGAACACCATGGGCGTGAGCCCGTTTTAAGGCATGACGAAAAATAATCAAAGAAAAAGATGAGTATGATCCAACCGATGCCGACCCCAAAAATTAAGACTGAACCTCGTACTAGACAACGTAAGTATTTTAATATTATCATTTAAGTATGAGTAATATAAATAGGAAAATTTTAATATTCATTTTTGCATTAGTTCTTATTATTCTTTTCGCTTGGGGTTTTACCAGCGCGAACGAGGGAATTAAAATTGCATTGATAGGCTTGGGAGGAGCGTTGATAGGAGGAGCAATATCGGCAGTAGCTCAATTTATTAATAGGAGAATTGAAATGGAAAAATGGAAAAAGGAAAAGAAGATAGAAATACTTTTGAATAAAAGAAACGACATTAAAGAGCTTTGCGATAAATATGAAAGCAATGCATTGGAATCATCTTCATTTGAAGATGCTCTTGGTATGCTTACAAAAACATTCAATCAGATATTAATAGATTCGCCCATTTTTCCAGACGAAGTGAATGATGAGTTTTTAGAGATAATGAAAGAAATAAATGCTATTATTGAGGAAAATGAAGATGATAATGGCGAACTTAAGGAAAAAATTCAAGAAACAAACTCAAGAATAGCTCGAAATATCAAGAAATGCATCAATATTATTGACAGGCAAATAGAAAAAGAAATCAACGAAATATAATAGAAAACAAAAAACAAATCTGGTATAATATCTTTAATGAATAAAGCGTTTACCTTAATAGAGCTGTTGGTTGTTATTGTTATAGTTGGCATTTTGGCCAGCATTATTATTGTCTCAACGATAAATGCCCAGAATAGCGCGAATGACGCTAAACGAAAGGCGGACATTAATCAGATCTCCAAAGCAATACTAATGTATAAAATTGGAAATCCAAATACATCTTTAGGTATAAGTTCTGGTTGCGAGATAGGAGGGGATTGCGGAGCAATAAATGTAATATTTGGAGAAGCGGTCACTTTTCGAGACCCAAAAGGCTCGTATTATACTTACTATTCCAGTGACGGCATTGATTTTAATATTTTTGCTATTCTTTCTACGGAAAAAGTGTTTGGATATTCTTCTATAGACAGTTATTATACCTCCGTTATGGCAAGATCATCAGCGTATAATAGTTTAAACAAGTTTTGGGTCATTTCTCCGCCAAGTCCTCCTATGGCAAACGTGGATGACTCTGCAAATGGCGCATTGTTTGGACAGGTTTCTTCTTTTTCTGCTGGGTGGACATCTTATGTTAAAATAAATGCTGCCAATGGATTTGAGGCAGGGAATTATGATATTTACGTCAGGGCACGAACCGACGGATCAGGAAGTAACCCAACGAGCTTACCGTTTAAGATTTATGATCGCGATACCGAAAACCTCCAAGAGTGGACAGTTAATGATCTCAGTACTTCTTATCAGGTAAAATATGTTGGAAGATATACCCTACAGCAAGCAGATATAAACAAAATTCATATTGATTCGAGTTTTTCTTCGGGCGAAGTTACTACCAATTACTTTGTCGATTTTCTTGAATTTAGACCCGTTCCCTAAGCTCGTCCTTAATCAAAGACAAGGTTCTGAAAAGTTTTACTTTGCGTTTATTAAATGGTAAAATAAGCGCATAACTAAGGATTAATAAAAATAAAATGAAAAAGGTATTTCTAGCTTTTGCTGTAACGCTTTTGTCGTTTTTTTGTATTGGTAATGCATATGCACTAGAAAAAACGATTAAAGTCGTCTCTCCAAACGGAGCCGAAACTTATTATATAGGAACCACGAATAAGATTAAATGGACCACCTTAGGAGGGATTGATATGGTGAATATATTTTTAGAGTCGGAAAACGGTAGTAGTGCAACCATTGCAACAAATGTTGCCGCCTCTCAAAATAGTTATGATTGGAAAATAAATGCCAACAGTCTATCTGGTAAATATAAAATAATGATTGTAGATTCATTAACAGGTAACTCAACTGGATCGACCATGGTAATTGTTGATAAAAGTGATAATTACTTCAATATTGCTGTGCCGTCCATCCAAGTGCTGTCACCCAACGGAGGAGAAACGCTTACTATCGGAAAGACGCATAACATCAAATGGAAAGCTAAAGGCATCGATAAGATTGATATAGGTTTGAATGTAGGAAATGCAACCATAGTTCTTGCCAAAAACATTCCAGCAAAAAACGGCTCATTTATTTGGAGAATCGAAAATAACGCCGATTTTCTAAATGGAAAAAGAATCTTTATCATGGATTCAGCCAATGCAGTTATCGAGAATAAAATCACAAATGATGAAAGTGATAAAGACTTTACAATAGTAAGACCTGCAGGAAAAATCAAAGTTATTTCACCTAACGGAGGCGAAACTTTTACATTTGGAAAAACTCATAGCATCAAATGGAATTCAACAGGAATAGATAAAGTAGATATCAATTTGGAATTTGAAACAGGCGGTGGAATTAATATTGCTAGTAATTTATCAGCTTCTCTTGGTAATTATAGCTGGCTAGTTAATACGGTTGGGGCCACCGCCAAACACAAAATAATAATCAGTGAGTCAATCCCAGCGGGAACAGCCGCTTCAAACGTTTATGACAAAAGTGATAGTTTTTTCAAAATAGTGTCGCCATCTCTGCAAGTATTATCGCCCAACGGAGGTGAAACTCTTATCGCAGGCAAAACATATAAAGTTAAATGGAGTTCAACAGGAATTGATAAGATAAATATCAGTCTACAATGTGATGTGGGCGGTTTTAATGGTATAGACATTGCTAGCAAGGTTAAAGCTTCATTAGGTAGCTACACATGGAAAGTCAATACAGATTCGCTTGCTTCTTGCAAGGTGAAAATTTCAGATCCAGACAATGTTAATAATTCAGACATAAGCGATAATTCTTTTAATATTATTAGAAGTTCCATAAAAATAACCTCGCCAAATGGGGGAGAAACTTTAACTGTTGGAAACACGTATGATATCAAATGGATTTCGGCAGGAGTTGAAAAAGTAAACATTACCCTGCAATACAAAGATGGTAATATTGCCGGAAGCACTACTATAGCCAAAAATATTTCGGCAGCTTCTTCCAATGTATATAGCTGGAAAGTCAAAGGAATAAAAACATACAAAAACTATAAGATAATGGTTTCTGATTCAAACAAATCAAGCACCAATGACACAAGCGACGATTATTTTAGTATAGTTAGCTCCAGTACCGCTAAGACAATAAAAGTTATTTTACCCAACGGAGGTGAAAATCTTGTTATCGGAAACACATATGACATCAGATGGAGCTCAACAGGAGTTGATAAGGTAAATATTTCTCTACAATGTATAACAGACGGTAATGTCGCCAAAATAATAAGCATCGCCAATAACGTTAGTGCTTCAATAAGCAGTTATGCTTGGGCGATTAACAATATCGATCCGCTTACCAAGTGTACAATAAGAGTTCTAGATGCAAGTGGTGCTGATGTTGGAGACGCAAGCGATGATTATTTCAACATCCTAAAAATAACCACTGCTATCAATGGTGCTTGTGGCAGCGCAAACGACACCAAAGTCTCAGTATATCCTACATCGGGATTATGCAGCTCGGGAATTATCTGCTCGATTGAAAGCTTGAACAATTGCAATGCCGAAGGTTTAAGGCATATCATATCGGGATTTTTGGCCAATAGAATTAATTGGACCTGCATGGGTATAAATAGCGGAACAGACGCTAAGTGCGCAGCAGTAAAAGGATAATAAAAAACGAAACACGCTTCCCTAAGCGTGTTTTTTGTTATTTCAGTACACTACATTTATTATATAAAAAAATGGCGCTTATATTTATTATGCAGGCGCCATTATTGGGGAACCTCCTACAATACTATGTATAGGAGTTTTAATTTGTGGTAGTTGTCTACCAGATACTAAGGTGTTCGAAATTTCTATATTATTCGCATTTTTTCCAGTATTACTGGAACTTTGGTTTGCAGATGAATCTGTGCTTGAGCACATGCCATCTCCTATTGGATTGACTTGGACATTCAAGGTTTTTATAACCTCTCCGCCCTTATTATCGCTGACTCGCACACTTACGGTCATGTGCTGTACCGAACAAATATGATTCGGTGACGTAACCGTCACATTTAACCCCGAAGGGTCAATCGTGATCGCACCCTCACTTCGTTCCCAGAAATAATATAAAGTATCTCCATCTGGATCGGAAGCGGTAACACTGGCGTATATAAGGTCGCCAGAATTGACCACGGTTGTGCCAGTAATTATAACTACTGGTGGATTATTTGTCGGCGT
>Ga0172381_10004178_pt1 | contig 15006 bp, 16 predicted proteins | sample Leawel6488metaG_FD_119754 | JGI IMG/M metagenome (GOLD analysis project Ga0172381, IMG submission 119754) | Leachate microbial communities from a municipal landfill in Southern Ontario, Canada - Leachate well 64-88 metaG | ecosystem: Engineered > Solid waste > Landfill > Unclassified | place...
AACGGCTATTTTCGCCGGGTTTTGCCGCCCGGCCAAAAAACAATTTGGCAGGCTATTGGGTGGTCAGATTGAGCTCGGCCCGGGGCTGCCATTTGGCATCGTCCGCCGCGGCTTGGGAAAGTCAGCCCGCTTGTAAACGGCTTTCAGCAGCACCGGATAGTCCTGGTCCGACACGGCAAGCGCCTGCGCCGGGTCGGCGGTGGCGCCGTCGAGCACCCCGCCACGGCGCTTTTCTGCCAGCACCAGCGCCTGCAATTGCACCCGTTTGTAGGTATTCTCCGCCTTGCCTCAAGGCTGTCAGAGCACCTGGAAACAAAAGTTATAATTTCTTTTTAGAATAACGAATGAATTCGATATGGTTGACTTGGTATATCAAGCCCCCTAGAATCCGTCATCCTTGATGAAATCAAGGGATAACCCTCACCCGCTGCCGGCCCCGGCAACATCAAATCTCTGCATTAAAGGACCCAAAAACCGCAGGATATTGATAGCGTAACAACCCATGCCTGGACCATTGACCCACTTGAAGCCAGTCTTCGAGTCACATCAACCCTCGCGCAAGAAGGAGAAGCTATGACAGCGTCTAACAACATGAATTTCAGCCTACGGCAAACCTTGGCGGCCGTGACCAAAGGCATTTTTCAACTGACCCACAACAGCTTTGCCCTGATCGGCCTGGCTGTTTTATTTGCCGCCATGGCCCTGGTGGCACGCCCCGAACTGCGCCAGATTGGTGAAATCAAGCTTTTCACTTGGTTGCAGGAGCGCCAGCAAGAAGTAAGCGGCATGGTCAGCGACCTGGTCGCCATTGACCGCGCCACCGCCGCCGACCCCAAGGAGTTGCCCAAACAGCAAGCCGCCGTGGCTTTTTGGTTGAGCAAGAAATACCGCGTGGCGCCTGAGCCCATCAGCGCCCTGGTGTCGGAAGCCTATGAAATTGGCGCGCGCGTCAAACTCGACCCCACGCTGATCCTGGCCGTGATGGCGGTCGAATCGGGTTTTAACCCGTTTGCCCAAAGCTCGGTGGGCGCGCAAGGCCTGATGCAGGTCATGACCAAGATCCACAGCGACAAATACCAGAACTTTGGCGGCAAATTTGCAGCCTTTGACCCGCTGGCCAACCTGCACGTGGGCGTGAAAGTGTTGCAAGACTGCATTCGCGTGGCCGGCTCGGTTGAAGGTGGCCTCAAATACTACGTTGGCGCCGGCAATATGGAAACCGATGGCGGCTACGCCTCCAAGGTAATGGCCGAATACGCAAGACTGCAACAGGTCGCCCAGGGCCGTGCAACGCCACGGACCAGCCCGGCCCCCACACTGACCAAAGTGATCGCGCCAGCCGAGCCTGAAGCACCTGCCGCCACGCCAGACAAAGCGGCCGCCCTGGCCATGAGCTGATGGCCTCAGCTAAAATCTGACGGTACGCGACTGGCGATAGGCAGCGCCCTTGATACGGGGCGGTTTGCCGATGTGGGCCAACCACGGGGGAGCGTGCCGCAAAACCGACACCGGGTTTGTGATCAGCCGTTCGCCTGGGCACCTCAACCCGTAAGCCCAACGCCTTCAAGGACTGCCATGTTCAATCGAAACATCCTCATCGAGCAAACCGACCCCGAGCTGTTTGCCGCCATCCAATCTGAAAACCAGCGCCAGCAAGACCACATCGAACTCATCGCCAGCGAAAACTACGCCTCGCCCGCCGTCATGGCCGCGCAAGGCACCCAACTGACCAACAAGTACGCCGAAGGCTACCCCGGCAAGCGCTACTACGGCGGTTGCGAGTTTGTCGACATTGCCGAGCAACTGGCGATTGATCGCGTCAAGCAACTCTTTGGCGCCGAAGCCGCCAACGTGCAACCGCATTGCGGCGCTTCTGCCAACGAAGCCGTGTTTCTCGCCTTCCTGAAACCCGGCGACACCATCATGGGCATGAGCCTGGCCGAAGGCGGCCACCTGACGCACGGCATGGCGCTGAACATGAGCGGCAAGTGGTTTAACGTGGTGAGCTACGGCCTGGACGCCAATGAAGCCATCGACTACGACGCCATGGAGCGCAAGGCCCATGAGCACAAACCCAAGCTGATCATTGCTGGCGCCAGCGCCTACAGCCTGCGCATCGACTTTGAGCGCTTTGCCAAGGTGGCCAAGGACGTGGGCGCCGTCTTCATGGTCGACATGGCGCACTACGCCGGCCTGATCGCCGCCGGTGTCTACCCCAACCCGGTGCCGCACGCCGACGTGGTGACCAGCACCACCCACAAGAGCCTGCGCGGCCCGCGCGGCGGCATCATTTTGATGAAGCCGCAGTTTGAGAAAGCCATCAACAGCGCCATCTTCCCCGGCCTGCAAGGCGGCCCGCTGATGCATGTGATTGCCGCCAAGGCGGTGGCATTCAAGGAAGCGCTGCAACCCGATTTCAAGGTCTACCAACAGCAAGTGCTCACCAACGCCCGCATCGTGGCCGAAACCCTGACCGAACGCGGCCTGCGCATTGTCAGCGGCCGCACCGAAAGCCATGTGATGCTGGTCGATTTGCGCTCCAAGCACATCACCGGCAAGGAAGCCGAGGCGGTGCTGGGTGCGGCGCACATGACCATCAACAAGAACGCCATTCCCAACGACCCCGAAAAGCCCATGGTCACCAGCGGCGTGCGCATTGGCACCCCGGCCATGACCACGCGCGGCTTCAAGGACGAAGAAGCGCGCATCACGGCGAATTTGATCGCCGACGTGCTAGACAACCCGCGTGACGAGGCCAAGCTTGCCGCCGTGCGCGCCAAGGTTCATGCCCTGACGTCGCGCTTCCCTGTTTATGGTTAATTGCGGGACAGACCGCAGTTACGCGCAGCGAACAAGCTCTGTCCTCAACTGATTAAGTCAGCATGAAATGCCCCTTCTGCAGTCATCCCGACACCCAGGTGGTGGAAACCCGGGTTTCTGAAGACGGGGGCTTTATCAGGCGCAGGCGGCGCTGTGCCTCGTGCGACAAGCGCTTTACCACCTACGAACGCCCCGACGTCACCTTTCCGGCGATTGTCAAAAAAGACGGCCGCCGCATTGAATACGAGCGCGCCAAACTGCTGGCCTCCATGAAGCTGGCGCTACGCAAGCGCCCGGTGAGCACCGAGCAGGTTGACGGCGCGGTGGAACGCATCGAAGAAAAACTGCTGAACCTGGGCCTGCGTGAAGTGCTGTCCACCCGCATCGGCGAACTGGTGATGTACGAGCTCAAAAAACTCGACAAAGTGGCCTACGTGCGCTTTGCCAGCGTCTACCGAAGCTTTGAAGACATGGACGACTTCAGGACGCTGGTGGATGAGGTGGGGCGGTAAGTCGCAAAAAATCAGGTAGCTCGCCCGTGTTTGATGGGAATCCGGACGCTCACCACAAACTCCCCATTCACGGCCCCAACTTTCAGGCGCGCCTCAACGTCAAAGTGCAAAGCCAGGCGCTCCCTGATGTTGTCCAACGCGATGCGGTTGCCCTCACGAATTTGTGCGTCTTCAGGAATGGGGTTACGAACCAAAACAACAAGATTGAGGTCATCCTGATAGGCCTCAACACGGATCAATGCGCCCGCCTCAAGCGGCGCCACCCCGTACAAAACCGCGTTCTCCACCAGGGGTTGCAGCATCAGGGGCGGCACCAAGGCATCGGCGGGCGCGGCATCACAAGACCAGTTGACGCGAAGCCGCGGTCCAAAGCGGATTTCTTCAATGGCAACATAGGCTTTTGCCAGTTCCAGTTCCTGGCTAAACGGCACCAGCGCCCGCGAGTCCGCCATCACCGCCCGGAAAAGGTCGGCCAGGTTTTCCAGCATGGCCTCGGCTCTTTTGGGGTCCTCGCGGATCAACCCCAGCACGCTGTTAAGGGTATTGAACAAAAAGTGCGGTCGTATCCGGGCCTGCAAGGCCATCAAGCGGGACTCTGCCAATGAGGGCGACAGCCGCAGGTGCCGCCAGTTCAAATAGGCAAGCAAGGCCCCACTCACGGTCACAGCCAAAAGGGCGTTCCGCCAAAGGCTCTCAGACAATTGCCCCGGCAGCAACATGCGCAGACCGAGTTGCAAAACAAGCACGATGACAAGCACCATCGCCAGGATAAGCACAAGGCCCGCAGCATACGGAATCCGCCTGATCAAAGGCGCCAAGACATACAGCGCCAGCAGGCTGATCAGCAGTGCGGGCTCGTAAAGCAAGCCCTGTGCGGTGAACTGTGCATAGGCCCCGGCCAGATCAGGTGCAGTCACAATCGTCATCAAAAGCCTCAGCATCTCGGCCAACAAAGTCACGCGCAGGATGACCCCCAGATTACGAAAATCCGGCAAGGAAACATTGCTGAACGAAGAAGTGCGGGGCATCGGTATCTGAAACTATGGCAATCTGTGGAATCTTGAGAAATTCAACCGTTCATCCCGGCTATATTGACGCCTGTCAGTTTGAACCGCAGACGCATCAGTTTATAGCCCAAAATTACCATCGCCCACAGGAACTTAATCATGCTACCGAAAACAACGAAGCCACACGGATTCACCCTGATCGAATTGATGATTGTTGTCGCCATCATCGGCATCCTGGCGGCTATCGCAGTTCCTTCGTACCAGAATTATGTGCGGCAGTCACGGCGCGCCGAAGCGCAGGCCGAGATGATGAGACTGGCATTGAACGAAGAAAAACTCAGAGCCAACAATGCCAGTTATGCCGACCATACAAATACGGCTATTGGTGTCACAAACACGTCTTACTACACCTTCACGATCGTTGCGGCAGCCAACACCTACACCATTACAGCGACAGCAGCCGGTTCGCAGACCAACGATACGGGTTGCACCCCCCTGACCCTGACCGAGGGCGGAGTCAAAGGACCAGTCGGCTGCTGGAAATCCTGAGCTTGCAAATCATGCGCAGATACAAACAACCCGGCTTTACCTTGGTGGAGTTGTTGATCGCCATCTCGATCATTGGCATTTTGCTGGCGATTGGCCTGCCCTCGTTCCAGCGAACCATCGACAAAAGTCGCCTGGTCGGTGCCGCTGACAATTTGCTGGCCGATATGCGTTATGTCCAAACCGAATCCACCAAGCGCAATATTGCCATCACCGTGACATTTACCAAGGGCGCGAATTGGTCCTATGTTTTTCCCACCTCATCGAGCACCACAAAAATCACCAGCGGTAGCGATTACCGGGGCACCTCCATGCTGGTATCAACGACCGGTGACCTATTCACCTTTGACCCCAAGCGTGGCACCCTTGACCAGGCACCAACAACTACGGCCACAACGCTCATCACCTTCACCTCGGCTTTGGGCGCCAAACTGGGGCTTGAAGTTGATCCGCTGTCGCGCATGCGGCTGTGCACATCCACCGGCGTAGGAGGTTATCCAACATGTCCATGAAATTTTCACGCCAGCGCGGCGTCGGTTTGGTTGAGCTGATGATTTCTTTGGTGATCGGAATGATTGTGATCGCGGGCGCACTGAGCATGGTCAGCAGCACCTTTGGCGCCAATGCCAGCCAGATGAAGATGTCGCGCCTGAACAATGAGTTGCGCATGGCCATGAGCAGCATTACCCGCGACATGCGGCGCGCCGGATATCACAACTGGCGTGTGTCAAGAGACCCCCTCGACAGTACAGACAGGGCCAACTTGTCTGATGGTGTTTACACAGACAATCCGCAACCAGTTCGCGATATTACCTTTGGCACCACCGCAGATTCGATTGAGGTTTCATACGACGAAAATGCCGATAGCGCGCACGCGACCACCGAAACTTACGGTTTTATATTCGAAGACAACACCATAAAAACCTGGATTGGAACAGCCACACCCAGTGCCATCGTCGATCCGTCCGTCATAAAAATCACCGACTTCACGATCACAGACCTGTCGCAGGTCCTTCCGACAACAACCACGTCCGGTGCTTTCGATGTCACGCTTCCGATGTACAGCATCTCCATCACCGGCAGCCTGGTGAAAGACCCTACGGTGGTACGCACCATTCAGGAAACAGTCCGCTTGCGCAATGTCGTTGTGAGTTAAAGCCATGAACACAAAGCGAATTCAAATGACGAACGCCAGCACATCAATCTACGGCCAAGGCAGACATCATCAAGGCGGCTATGCCACGCTTGGCATCGCGGTAGTGCTTCTTCTCGTTTTGAGCTTGATGACCATTTACCTGACCCGCAGTGGCATCATCGACATTCGCACTTCGGCCAACAAAGCGCGTTATGCCCAGGCGCTGACCGATGCAGAAAGAAAGCTGGAGATAGGACTGAGTTGGCTGAGCTATGGCCCGAATCGTGTCGCTTTGCTCGCGAAGTCGCCATTTGCTGACTGGGTGACTTGCGACACTTTAACGTCCTTGAAGGTTCAGGATTTAGGCGTCGAGTGGCTTTGTCGTCCAACGCAAATAGACGAAGATTTTTCCATTCCCACACCGCCCACCACAATTGACTATGTCTTTGCGACCCCAGTTGTTGATGAGGACAACCTTGGAAAAACTTTTGTAGTAGTTGCAGAAGGTAATTCTGTAGATTCATCTGGCGTCGCTGTTGTAAAGCAAGGGGTATTTTTTTTCACAGGGAGTGGCGGTGCTGATGCACCACCCTTGATGGGTACTGGCAACATTCCGCTGAATGGCAACTTCACCGTCGTGCCCAACCCGAACAGCGGGGGCAAAGGCGTGCCCGTTTCCGTTTGGAGTAAAACTGATATCGCCAACCTAAGCGGCAGCGCCAGTACATGTCAACTTGGAGAGTATGAGTTGGCTGGTGGTTCTTGTTCTGGTGCCTCTGTCATCAGCAGTAGCAGCAACGGCAAGGGACCAGACATTGTGGATGACGATCTGGACTTTCCCGACGACGTTTTCAAATACATTTTCGGCGTTCCGACACCCGGTTACGAAACAGTCAAGGCGCAGGCGACCGTCGTCTCAAATTGCAACAATCTGGCTGGTCTGACAGGTACCGTATGGGTCACTGGCGATTGCACAATTCCAAGCGGAACAACAGTTGGATCAGCTATTGCCCCATTACAACTCATTGTCGAGTCAAATGGAGTAACAGGTGACTTTACGATGAACGCCAATTCCACTTTTTACGGGCTTTTATTTGCCTTTGGCCGTCCCACATTCCCTTATGTGGAATCGGCAGCACTAAATGCGGGTGCCATTAAGGCCAACGGTGGTGCCAAGTTTTATGGCGCCATGATCTCGAACGACACAACCAACATGGGTTTAGAGATCAACGGTACCTTTGATATGGTCTATTCAAAAAGTGTGATGGAAACACTCGCCAATTCACCAAGTTCTGCATTCAAGACCATGGCAAGAATTCCTAGCAGCTGGGCAGACTTTCTTTGAGGCGCTTAAATATTAAGCGAATGATGATGAACACAAAGATTTTGAAGCACCGGTTTCAAACCGGGACTGGCCTCATTGAAGTACTGGTCGCCATTTCGGTACTGGCAGTCGGCATGTTGGGCATCAGCAAGCTCAATGCGCTGCTTATCCGTGACGGTGGCACTGCGAACAACCGTGCCATTGCTGTGTCACTCGCCCAGGAAAAACTGGACGATCTGCGTGGTTTTAAATGGATCAACGAGGCTGGTGCTTATGGCGAAGGCTGTGGAGTCGGCATCTTTTGTTATACCGAAATTGCCACAGACGCAGGCGGTAATGAGGACGGCAGCGGCGCCTTGAAATTTCCTCCCGATAGCGTAACCGCCGGCAACACAAGTTTTGACCGAACTTGGGCCGTTGTGAACAATAGTCGCTTCAAGCTTGTCACCGTCACCATTAATTGGACCGACCAAAACGGTGCTGCCTCAGAATCTTTGACATCTGCCATTTGGCAAGATAACTCCAGCCTTCTGGCGTTTGCGCCAGACGGTACAGCCTCTGGTCCGGTGGGTCCAAAAGTAGCATACACCCCAAAAGACGTGCCTGACGTGGTGCCCATCGAAATTGGCGATGGAACAAACCGGGAAACCAGCAAACCACTGCCAGACGTGAGTTCCAAGGGTTTAAGTATCAGCACCGAGTTCAGCTCTGTCAATTACGATTCCGACGGTGAACAAACCCAGGAAGATTTCAAAACACTCAATTGCACCTGCCAATTCGCCGCCAGTGCCTCAGCCAACCCGGCCGCCTATTACACCTACAAGGATGGTGAGTTGTTCGTGAAATATCCTGAAACAGCTGCCGACAAGGTCAACAAGATTACCGGAATCGCCATTACCGCCCAGGGAGATAGCCAGGACCCCTTGTGCAATACCTGCTGTGCGGATCATCACGACAGTGAGGATGCAAGTGTTACATCCAATGCGACAACGGCCTTGTTCGACCCTGAGCGACCTTCTGGCGACTATGAGAGCAATGGTGACCACAAACATTATTACTACACCAATGCCAGCCAGCCCAACCTGGGGCTGACCAGAGTTGCGCCTGACATCGGCAACGATTACCTTGAAGCCTGCCGGTTTCTGCGTGTCGATGGCATCTTCCGCATCATGCAGGACTGGCGACTGTCCGATGTGGCGGTGATGCCCAAAGACGGTTACCTCACAAACAGCACGGCACTCAGCAACTACCAGACGTATGTTGGCAATGTCGTCAAAGGGCAAGCCAAGACAGACGGTGGCACATCGACCAGTTGGAGCAAGACCGGGCTATCCACCCGGGATTTGTCCAATCGAAGCGCAGGCCCTATTCAACTGCTCGCCCGGGGAATTTATGTCGACAAGGTGTATTCCGATCCGCGCACGCTGGATACTGTTTATTACAGTGGCATCGTGGCTGGCACCACCGGTCTGGACAAAATCCCATTCAATGAGGTGAATCTCACCTTGTTGGCAAGTTGGGCCTCCAGCAATACCGATGTCGTAACGGTGACCAATGAAGCCATCAAGGACATCACCTCTGCCACCGCGGATTACTATGGTGTTTACAACCGTGGGCGGGCCAATGTCGTATCAGGCAATGGTGGCAACGCCGATGTGACCGCCTATGTACTACCCAGCAACAGTGGCCTGACTGGCGGCACCACAAGGGCGACCTATGCAGCGACCGTAGATTACGATAGTAGTTTGACGGCATCGGGAACAATTACCTACGACAGTGAAATCGGCATTGACCGCCATGACCACCGATCGGCCTTGAGAAAATCCGACTTTATCAACATTGCACGCACTGGCTCCAGCACCGCCGGCAGCCGTACTGTATCCGGGACATTGCAGTTGGGCAACGCCAGTGGTCTTCTCACTGGCGTGACCGTAACTGGGCCTGGGTCATGCACGATCGCGTCGCCCACAGGCAACAGCACCACGTTCACATGCAGTGTTGCCGACACTTACGCGGGAGACTTAACTCTTGCAACCAGCCAAACGGGTGCATCTTTGTCGGCGACAAGCTGCCAATTGGCTTTGGGCGCAGCAGATGTGGATTGCGGAACTTATTTTATTTATGGTCCAACAATAAACGTTTCTGGTACTTGCACTGGCAATGGTCAATCTTGCAGCAGTAAGACCCTTTCCCTTACCGCTGGAACTGGTACAACCTGTTTCATAGGTAACGCGCCATATTGCACTGTTCCAATAGGCTGGACTGGCACCATTAGCGTGTCCGATACAGCTAAGAATGCAATCGTAGATATTGGCGCTATCAACACTACAACAAACTGCAGTTCTGGCAGCAGTAGCGACTCCTTAGAGATCAGTACGCCAGTAGGGCCGGGCGATGCCCCAAGTTCATTTGTCATATGTGTTAAGTAACTGAGAAGGATTCACACATCACAATTTTTCCCACCTATTGGTACTATTAATTTAATCAGAATAATTTTTATGCATTGCTACCAGGTCTTGTAAAGTAAAAGTAATAACAGCGAGGGAATACCATGAACATCAATCATGGGCATCTTGGTGTCCGGCGGCATGGCCTGACGCTGGTGGAATTATTGGTAGTACTGGCCATATCAGCCGTGTTGCTGGCCATTGCAATCCCTTCTTTTTCCAGCATGCTCTACGCGAGCCGTTTGCGCGGCGCAGCAGACATATTAATGGCCGACTTTCGCCTGACCATGACTGAATCCACCAAACGGGGCGACGACATCCTGGTCTCTTTTCAACGGGACTCTGATGGTTCGAATTGGTGTTATGGTTTGAGCGCCCTCGCCAGTTGCAATTGCCGCGAAGCAAACTCCTGCCTCATCAACAACGCCGAACATGTGGTCCGTGGGACAAATTTTGCTGGCATATTGGCAACACCAACACACAGCAACTATTGGTTCAAGTCAAGACGATCCACCATCACGGCGGGTAACGTTACATTTACCGCGCGAGATGGCAAGCAACTCAAGGTTCTGGTCAGTGGCTACGGCCGCATTCGGCCCTGCTCACCCAGCGGCAATAGCAATATCTCCGGATTTCCAATATGCCCCTGAACTTGAAATCAATACGACCATGGTTGGGTACCAACTGACGACATCCACAGACAAACCCAGGGCTTAATGCATGCATCAAGCGGTGCATTCATGTCCGGCACGGTAAGGTCGTCGTCGAGATGGCTGGCCCAGGCTTGATGTCTTGCACCAGAGGACAGAGCGGCCATGCTGCTTGCAATAGATTCACAACTATAAATTTACCCCTGTTCAAGGTCCGTGTGCGGTATCGGGCCGGATTCGGGCGGCTCGCCATGACGACGCTTTCTCTCGTCAAACCAGCAATGTCATACCAGCCGACCGCACCGCAACTTTGTCAAAACTCACCGTCTGTGAGCACCCTTTGGCTTTGGCAATGGCAACGATCAGCACGTCTGTGAAGCCGACTTTGACACGTTGGCGCAACATCTGCCGAGTGGCTTCCTGCACCACCTGGCGCTGCTCGACAGAAAACCGGGCGGTATCGAGCAAGTCTTTGACTGTATGCAGCAATTCGTCTTGAGTCGCCGCGTAAAGTCGCTGCAGCACCCAGCAGACCTCCACCAAAACCACCAGACTGATGAAGCCGGGTTGGGTTGGACTAAGCTCTTGCTCAATCAAACGCGTGGCAATGGCCGCTTGTCTGGCATCGTCTTGTGTCAAATAGCGCACCAGAACATTGGTGTCGAGCTGAGCATGGTTGGGCTTTTGACTCTGCAGTTTGGCGCTCTGCCGCTTGCGCGGCAATGGCCTCGTCCATCTCGGCGATGCTGACGGCACGGGCGACGCGACCCGCAAAACGCCCTTTGAGCGTGGCCGTGGAACTGTGCAATGGCCGCACTTTAAAGCCGTCCTGTTCCTGCACAAAATCCAGGGTGGCGCCGGTGTGCAGACCCAAAGCGTTGCGTATTTCCAATGGAATAGTGATTTGACCTTTGCTGGTCAGTGTCGCGGTGGGCATGTGGATTCCTTACATTGAGTAAGATATTTTAGATGGGCGCTCAACGGTTGGTCAAACGATGGTTCCCATCCAGGTTCGTGTGCGGAATTCACCACAACCGGCCGGCGTCAAACGTCTGTCGCTGGCTCAGCAATTCGTCGCCGTCGAGGCGCAGCGATTCCTTGCGGCGCAAGCGGGCCACCGCCAGGTCGGCCCCCAGTTTCTGGAGTGCGCCCAAGGTGGCCGGAGATAGCTGTCGGATGGCTTCAACCATCCTCCGTCACCAGTGTCGGCGAGAGCAGCTTGCGCGCTGGGGCCGGGTAAAGGTATGGCTACCTGGTTTTAATCCACTGTCGGTGCCAGCACTCCATCTGGCGCATTCAGGAAGGCGAATGGGTTCAAGAACTGCCGCCGCCAAAACAAAGTTCGATCCACTTCGTTTAAGTTCGCTTCATCGCAGACGGACTGCCATTCTTTTTCGATCATGCTGACTTGATGGTTAACGATGGAAATCGCATCCTCCCTCCCGAGAAGAAACGAGGGCGCTGCCGCAATGCACGTGGCCATCTGACTGCTGCGATCACCGCCGTTGATGAGCATGGCTTGCGAAGCCTGCTGACCGGCGCGTGATTGCGGGCAAATGTCATAGGCAGGCGTTAAAGCCAACTGATGACCATCCCAGAACGCTGCGTGGTTTCGTGCGTGATCATCGGTATTGCCACACAGAATGTTGAAGACAATACGGGAGAACAGCTCACGCAAAGTGGCCGTTGAATTGACGAACCGATGACGAATGATCTCCGCGAGCTTTTCATAACTGGCATAAGCTGCCATCATTTCGTCCAGCTCGAACATGGTTAACGCAGACACCATGGAACGCCTGCACCAATGGTCTTCATGCCGAACTCGGTCAAAGCGCTCAATGAGCAACACATCTTTCCCTATGGCCGAGCTCAACTGCACGGTCGCCACGTCCAGACCCGCCTTTCGTGCCAAGCGCATAGCAATGAATTCAGCCTTCACCACACTGTAGAGATCATTACTTGCGGAAAACTTGGCGATTAACTTTCGGTTGCCATCGTTAAGCAACACTTTGGGACGAGCACCGCCCAAGGAAGTCCCGTACAGCAAAGCCTGGTCTAACTCGGGCGAGAGCGGAACGCCTTGCTCTACTTTTTCAGCAGCCGTGAGTAATTCTTCCAGCGAAGGCTGCTGCGTCTGCCTCGGCACATATTGACTAGGTGATTGCTGAAAATCCAATGCCCCGATCCTGTCTGAGCCAGACTCAAGCAGATAGGTCAACTCATCGAGTTCAATATCGGCAGCGTCTGCGCCTTTTGCCCCAAATTTTTGATTGATCAGGACGCGACGCCCCCAAGCGTCTGGCGATGCATCGCGAAGGCAACTAGGCATGCTCAAGCCGGGGATGAGGGGGATACTGCCCGGCTGAAGCGGTAGTTCTGGGGAATACAAGGAAATGGCATCCGGGCGAGCCAGATAGCTGCGGCCATAGTTGAACACCAACTGTGGACCTTGCTTGCTGATCAAGCCTGCGACAACGGGTTCTGCTGCATCCCGCAACCAAACCCAGACGTAAGCCTCTGAGTACATGGAGTTGGCATCAGAAGTCATCTTTCACTCCTTTCATGCGGACGCGGACGGCTTTGGGCAATAGGGCCATTTTTTCTCGATGCAATGCCAAATGGGTGGTCAACTGTCGCTGCTCTTGGTCGAACAGAGGCACACCACAGATGGTGGCCACTTCGAACACGGCTCCGATAGAGCAACCTGGGTCTCCCCGCTCAATCCGTTGAAGCAAGGCACGCGAGATACCTGCGCGCGCAGCTAAGTCTGTGGTGGTCAACGCTTTGTTCAGACGTGCCTCGCGCACAAGCTGCCCCAACAGCTCAAGCGCACTCAAGCTGTACTGGGAATAGGGACGCGAGATGGGTTTAACCATTGGAATGCCTCATTAACAAGTCTTAACATTGCCTCATGCAACATTAATGGTCCATTCTTCCATGGTTTGCTCACAAAGTCAAATGCCATCTATCTCAGCCCATTGTGGACGGCGTTCCAGGCTGATCGTGGACGCGATCAAGATGGCTACGCAGTGCCATCTTTTTTAAAAGATCACCTTGCAAGCCTGCCTCGATCAATATTTGTAACAAATCCAAGGCCAGCCTTCCCATGGGCGTGGGGTAACGCACCCTAACCAGACCGTCTGTCTGCTGAAATGCAAGCCCGACACCAGCTGTTAAGTAGCCGTTTATTTGCTCTGATTGAAAGCGATCAAAGCCCCTCTGGCAAATCCACCCTCTCGACATGGTGTAACCATTTCACTACAATAGCTTCCATGCCAATCATGCACAAAGAAAACGACTGGGCCATTCGGGTCAACGGTGACGAACCGCATCCACTGCCCCATGTCCACGTTGGCTTCAGAGATGGCTCACGGGTCTCTGTGTGCATTGAAACAAGAGCCGTACTGGTTGGCAGTATTCGGCCAACAGCACGGCTGGCACCAGCGCTGGCTTGGATTGCGGCGCACCAAGACGAACTTTTTGCAGAGTACAGGAGGCTGAACCCATGAAAAACCCACCCAACATCACGGCTGCGCGCGTCGTTGAGCCTGGTGTGATTGAACTGGTCTGGAGCACCGGCGAGACCTTGAACGTCAACCTGTCTGACTTGCCCCGGCGCAATGTCGCTTTTGCAAAACTGGCCGACCCCATATTCTTTGCCAAGATGGCGCGTGACGATTGGGGCCACGGCATCGGCTGGCCAGGTGGTCTGGACCTTGGCGCTGACCGCTTGTATGAGCTGAGCCGCGAGCAAGCTGGTTTGCCTACGGCCAGCGAGTTTGAAGCATGGATGGAACGCAATGGCCTGTCGTTGTCTGTGGCAGCCGAGTCGCTGGGCATGACTCGGCGCATGATTGCGCACTATCGCACCGGCAGCAAACCTATTCCCATCGTGGTGGGGCTGGCCTGCAAAGGTTGGGAGGCCAAGCACGCTTCGCCCGGTCAACCTGCCTAAGTTATTTGCGCCGTCAATCGTTCTCATTTCAATAAATTCTTGCTGAATAAATGCGGACCTAAAGCCAGATTTGATGCTTTTTTTTGCATTTTTTTTGCTCGCACCCGCAGCAAAGCTTCGAACAAACGTTCTTCTTCCGAGGCACCGAGTTCCGATTTTTCGAGACGGCGCGTGCGCTCACCTTCGGCCCCAATTTTGGGTCGTTTAACGAACTCAGCGGTGGCCACGTTGCGAGGCAGGGCGATATCCCACTCCGTGCGTGCGTGTTTGATGACGCTGGCGATGTATGAAAGTTCCGCCACCACGGTGGCCGGCTTGACCACTTTCAAGCGCTCGTTTCGGTAATCGGCCAGGTGAGTGGGCCTGAGGGCCGTCATCTTGTACGCAGCCACTTTATGGCGTGCAATTTTGCCAAGCCGATGTTGCAGCGAGTTGTCCGCCAGTCGATCAACCTGCAACTCATCGCGGTAACGCAAGAGCAACTGGCCTAAAGTTGTCCGATCGCCCTCTCGGTAGTCTGTCAGTTCACGCTGTGGAATTCCGCCTCCCGCCGCGTCGCCCCACTCTTGGCCATTTTTCTTGCGTCGGACGTCCTGGATTGGTCCGGTAA
>Ga0172381_10004179_pt1 | contig 15004 bp, 13 predicted proteins | sample Leawel6488metaG_FD_119754 | JGI IMG/M metagenome (GOLD analysis project Ga0172381, IMG submission 119754) | Leachate microbial communities from a municipal landfill in Southern Ontario, Canada - Leachate well 64-88 metaG | ecosystem: Engineered > Solid waste > Landfill > Unclassified | place...
AAAAAAAGTTTTACAAAAATTTGGATTTTTCAAAAAAAGTCATGAAAAATGAGAAATCTGCAAATCTGGGATTCTCACTTTGAAACTAGAGGGGGTCTACTTTGAGGTAAACCGTTTTCTGTTCCTTCAGAGACTAACAAAGGAAAGCCTCAAAAGCAAAAAAAGGCAAGAGAAATTTTGGGAAAGGCAATTTATGATGTCCACGATTTTCGGAAAAATTACGCTCCGATCGCTTCTGATTTTACGTGTGCATGAATTATCAGTATACCCATTAACTGGAAAGAGAGATCTGAGTCATAGAATGAATGGTCAGCTATTTCAAAAATGGAAGATTTATGATCTCTGATTTTCCGGCACGTCCTAATTTAATTTAACAATTTTGAAAACGACATTTATGATCGAGGATGGTCTTCACAGTTAAATAAAAGCTGTGAAAATCGATTCGGAGTTTTTGGGAAATCGGGCGTTAACTTTTTGATTTAACAAAGTGTGTATTTCAGGTCTTAACTCATTTAACAATTTTTAACAATTTATCGGAGCCAAAAATTGTTAAATTGTTAAAAATTGTTAAATGAAATGCAAACTCACGATCAAATTGTTAAAACGTTGTTAACGAATGACATGAAATTGTTAAACCGGTTATTTGGGAGGTGATAACTTCCTTTGGTAAAAAGATAAGTTGCCCCAAAATTGGGGCAATTTGGGGCAAAATGACCGAACATTTTATTTAACATTTTTTCTATGATCGCGGAAAAAAATGACCTCAAGAAAACAAAATCCAAAATAGAAGTAAGATTCTGTAGGATTTGGAACGAAAACGTTATTCTGTGTCTTATGGTAGTTTGGTGATTTTAAATGGAATGGATTTTTTTGTGAAAAATCGTTATGTTGAGGATTTTTAAGGATTTGAAAAGAACCCACAATAATTAACTTTTGTAATCTCCAATTTTCATGTCCCGTTAAATTGCCCCATTTTGGGGCAATTTTGGGGCAATTTAATAGGACACGAAAATTATGATTTTCACAAAATATTTAAATACTTTGTGAAAAAGAAAATCATAGGCAGCAAATGCCGTTCCTATGTCATTATTGTCAACAATCGTTTGTTAGAAAGTATGGTTTAACACGCCATCTTAACGAAAATCGATGTCGAGCACTTCGCGGAGTCTTGGTTCCTGATGGGTCACGGCGACTACTACCATCACAACACTCCCCTGTGTCGTCCGAATCGGAGAATCAGAAAATCGTTCAATTGGAACATCAATTGGAGCAATTAAAAGAGGAAACATCGAAGGAGATTGATACCTTGAAGAAAAAACCATCAGGTCCAGTCAATCAGGTTTTGCAAGTGATTTGCATTACCAATGATGACAATTATTTGGAGATGTTGACTCACCGTATGGGCAATTTCGATCAGGCAATTGAGTATATTAAGGATTGTGCACTTTCCAATGTCTCGGGAGATTGTAAATTGATCGAAAAAATTTATTTTGCCAACGATCGTGATCCGGATACGCTTCATTATTCGGATCGGACTCGAAGTAAAATTTCCTACTACAATGAACATCGAGAGAAAGTGGTGGACAACAAGGATAATTTCGGCAAAAAGATTGCCCACAATTTACAAAATAGTTATTTGAAAGGGATTAATTATTTGATTAATCGCAATCTGAATAGTCATATGTCACCCAACCGGTTGCTTGAGGAATACGATTTACAAACATGGAATTCGCATATTTATAATTTGTCTGATGCGGTGTATCAACGGAAAATTGTCAATCAATTACAAATTCCATGAACAGATTATCGGATCTGATCAAATGATCTTTTGGATCATTTGATCATCATAACATTGTTGGGTAGAGGGAGGGTTCATAAGGGAACCCACGGTTCCCTTAAATGTAAAAGTTGCGATGATCCTCATGTTTGGGATCCAATGGTGTTGGTTCGTCCATGCCAGTGATCGAGAGATGTGAATCTATGTTAACAGGATTAATTGAGTAATGCAGTTTACACAGTTTAATCAGTTCATTATGGCGATCATTGAGCATGTAGGCCAATTCTTCCAAATAATGGGCATACTTGACGCGCATATCCGCTGCATTCTTTTCGGGTCGCAATGTGTAAATCAGAGAATGGAACTGGTTCAAACTTTCAACTTTTATATCTTTGATTAGATCCAGATTTTCTTTACAACGGTCGACTCCGTGCTTGACTTGGTAGGAGAGTTTGAGAAAACGGTCTAAGTTTGCAATCAATTTATTGAATTCCAAGGTATTGGTCTTTTTGAATTCGCTAACATGTTCAACCCATAAAACCAATTGGGGATCAGTGATGAAATATTTGGTTTTTTTCAGGAGTGGACTCTTCAAAATGGCCCATATTTGGTCAGTTTCTCGATTGAGTTGTAATTTACTACGTTCATTGAGGTAATATACGGTCATGAGTCCGACTGGAATTCCGATCCACAAAGTCCATGATAAATTGAGGCGGTAAATTAATAGCATAACGACACTGGCAATCACGATGTATTTAAATTTATCTTTTCGGCTGATTTCATCCAAATAGGCGACAATTGGGGACCTTCGTAAGGTATTGGCGTCTGATTCTTGTTCTTGCAAAGTTTGATACAGATCCGTCGGCAAAAACCAAAAATTATTAGAGACATTATAACGCGTTTTTCGGGTGAATGGGAAATCCATACCGGTCTGTCTATATTATACTCTGATTTAAAAAGTCGTGGGATTTCATCGTCTAACTAGTGATGTCAATGATGTAAACAGCCAACGCGATCATAACAAATAATAGACCCAAATAAATCAATCGATCTTCGCGGACGAAGATGTAGACCATGTCGCTGGCCGTTGTTTGTGAGGTCATGGCCAGGAGATCATTAATAATGGAGATGATTGTGGTGGATAATTTCTTCAAAATGGTGGCCAACGAGAGATTGTAAAAGATTTCTTGCTCTTGTTGTTGCTGGAGTTCGGCATTAGTGGTGTCACTAAAATATTTGAGACGGCGTTGTTGTTCTTCCATCGCTTTGGTTTCCTGTTCGGTCAGTTCCGGGGGGCTCATAATCCGGCTGGATTGCACTTCTGGTTGAGTGTCAACAAAGTCATTACTAGGTGTCACTGTGGACATAGATATTTATATTGATATCGTATATATCACATCATGAGATAAAGATATTATCTCAGTGAATCAGTTCATACATATCTTGCTGACAGAGAAACATTCGGCGGCAGCACTGACGTCCGATTTTCAGATCCCGTAAGGCCAAGAACTCCGGTGTATGGGTCTCGGGTTGTGGTGCCTGTTGTGTTTGTGTTTGTGTTTGTGTTCGCTGTTGAATTTCGTAATCTTTGACTAATTTGAGATATTGATCCCACAAATGAGCGATGGGACGTCCGCATGAAAAACAGACCATAGGAATGATCATGGTTGTATGGTTATGTGGTGTATATAACTCTCATGCCATAAATAAAAGAGAGATCAAATTTTAAAAACAAAAGCTTTTTCAATCCAAAAAGACATTAAATGGTCGACCATTCCACTCTTTTTCCAATTGGGTTTCCATTTGTTCCAATTTTTGATAGTAGTTGGGGAATTCGAGAATGTGGGCCAAAGTAATTTTCGCGGTTGTCAATAGGTCGTCATCTGTCACATTGGTTAATGGTGTTCGTGTCCCGTGTTCTAACTCTACGTTGAGCCCAAAGACCCATTGGTCGAAGGGAACGACCTCATGATTGAGGTGAAAATGGCGGCTCAGTTGTTCGGCTTGACGAAGAGTAATCTTAGTTCGTGTTCTCATGTATATTAAGAGACAAGATGATTTATCCCCAATCCAGGTTTTAATTTAAGAATTATCTTTTGGGAAGGATAGTGTCCTCCCAAATTTTGAGGGTTCGGGAGGGGGGCTATGGGGGGACAGAGTCCCCCCAGATTTTGGATTTTACAATAATCCAAGACAGGACCATGTGTGGTCATTTGGTAACCCTTGATTTGGTATCGCCAATGACCCGGTTGGTCATCATGAACCATGCTGTGGCACATTCGACATAAACCGATCAGATTGGAGCGATGATTCTTTTGTAAATGTTGATCGAGGAAACCCTGTGGGTCAGCATCGGCTTGGAATTTAATGTGATGTGTTAATTCCGCTGGATTGGAACATCCCGGAATGGCACAACGATCCAAGTAAACCTCAGAATTATACTTAGATTTCTTGGTCGAGACTATGGTGTCTTGGAGGCCCAGTAAGTCCTTGCGGATGTTATTGGCCAGGTCGATAAAATCACGATCCAGATCCATGGCTTTGGCCACCTCTAGACCATAAGTGGGATTACCAGCTCCCGGTTCCAAGTGGCGATCATAAATCAAGGCTCCTGTGATTTCGTTAAAAGTCACTTTGAGATGATACATTTTGACGTTGGATAACTGGGTAACTTGGGGGATTTGGGTCAATTGATGTAAATGGGTGGCAAATAGGAAGTTAGCGCCTAAGTGGACGAGGGTGACAATGGCCGATGCCACGATGGCTACACCGGAAAAAGTTTCAGTTCCATGACAGATTTCATCACCTAAGACCAAGGTATTCCGTGTTGCCCGTTTGAGAATACTTCGTAATTCGCTCATTTCGACGGCAAAAGATGAGAGTCCTTTAAACAAGTCGTCATTGCCGAGAATCCTCGTCATGATGGACTGATAGGGTCGATACGCGAAGTGGGTTGCTGGTACATACATCCCGGCTTGGGCCATGATGAGTGCGATTCCCATGGCTTTCATTAGACTCGATTTACCGGCTGAGTTCACTCCGTACAGCAAGACACCCTGCTGTTCTGATGTGAACTGTAGATCCTGAGGAACATAGGGACATTGGTCTGAGAGACGTTCAATCAAGGGATGACGAAGTTGATGGGCATCAATCTGACTGGAGACAGAGCCAGTGCTTACGAGAATCTGTGGACGACAATAATGATATAAGAGGCTAGTCTTGGCCAGACTTTTGTACACATCCAACTGGGCCACGAAATGGACAATCGAGTGCATGCAGTCTTGCCATTGTTGATAAGTTTGAGACAGAAAATTTCGATAGGTCTCTATCACCAGTTTGAGCAATCCGCTCTGATTAGTTTTGAGTTTCGCTGAAAGGGATCGGATTTCCTCTGAGGTAATTTTACAATTTTTGCCAGTGCGATTTTTAATTATTTCCAAACTTTCCTTGGGGATCACATATAGGTGGTGCTGTTGATTTTGTTGTGTGGTCCGAAATGAAATTGGCTTAGTATATTGTGCAAGGCATGTGTTCCACCGAGCTGTGGTTACCTCCAAGTGATATCCATAATCTTCAGTATGTTCATAGGTGACATAGTTGTTGCCACCTGCCAGCTGTCCCAAATGGTGGGAGAGTTGGATGAAATAGTCTTCTGTCTCTTGCATTTGATCCTGGAGCTGATCAATCTCTGGTTGGTAACCACGTTGGAAAAACGAACCACTAACGGTATTCAAGTTATATTTGGCCGATTGGTCTAAGTCCAAGATTTTCGAGTAGTCCGACATATATTTCCGAAGAGAATTTTCCAACGTAGACGTCGTTGGAGTTGACAACAAGGTTTTGAGATGTGGTTGTGGTATGGAATCTTGTTGAAGGCGAGTGATCATCTGCAAGATGGCGAGATAAGATGTATGTAATTGATTAAATTCACATGGTTGCAATAAACCCAGACAGATTTTCCGATGGAGGCGCTCCAGATCGACAATGGATTTGAGATCAGATTCATAATTTTGATAGAGATAGGTGTGTTGATGACCTGGCAAATGTTTCAGCTCATCATGAACTTTTTCTTCATTTTCTTGTCGAAAATCCTCAATGTAATCATAGCGTTGTGTGATGACACTGGGATCAGTCAGAGGCAATAAGAGTTGCTCTTTAAGCAACCGTTTTCCCATGGCGGTGCTCGTGTGATCAATCAGATTGAAGACATTGCTCAGCTTTTGTGAACCTGACGCGAGCGTTCCGCTTAGGTTGAGTTGGTTGATACAATTGTTCTCCAGTGTGAGAGACTGATGATGATTCCAACATTGTGGTGTCGTGATGTGCTCTACCAGGTTTTCTTTTTGACGATAACAGAAATCTAAGAGTAAGAGATAGGAAACCGTTGCGGTCGACCATTTTTCCGAATTGATGAATTCGATTGGTTTGAGCATTCCCGTCTGAGGAAAGATTTTTTTGAGAAATTCATTTTGATAACTGATTCGATAGTAGTCAGATGGCACTTGATCAAGGGACCCATGGACCAATAAGTGAGTTAAATCCCATTGGTGAATCAAGACGTCCATGGGTGTCTCTATTTTCCGAGTATTGATCAGAACTTCTTGAGGTTGAAAAGTTTGGAGAAAACGGCAGGTTTCGTCTTTGGTACGGTGGTGATCCTCTAACGAATTGCTGATTTGGTAGATAATATTGTGACCTGTGGAGACATCAATGGCGGCCAACCCTACCGTGATAAGTTCAACGGTTTTGATTTGGTGAGTTTTCTGACCTTCGTTTTCTAAATAGATGGAGACCAAGTAGTTTCCCTGTGGGTGGTTGAGATATTTGAGGTTAGTCCCAGGACTGACGACATTGGTGACTCCACGTTGGGGATTGGGTGGTGGTGTGATTTGTTCGACTATGACGACTACGTACTGATTGTCCTCCGTCAAGATATTGACATAACGATCCAGTTGACTAATCGGGAAACCCGCCAACAGGAAATTAGTCCGATCATTTTCGAGAATCGCTTTGTTGCGGCGTGTTAATTGAATATTAATCATTTCAGAGACTTCTCTGACCAAGCCAATTTTTTCGGTCTCGTTATCCACCCCATAACATTCAAAAAAAGACCCATTTTGGTAGAGAACAATGGTTCTGGGACCATATAATGCCTGGTATTTGGTCACATATGACACATAATCATCAAATAAGCCCATGGTGTGATGAGATGATAATTTCATGGGCTGATGTGATGCGATCAGTTTTCAGTTTTTTGTTCAGGAGTCACTCGGGATAATACCCACTCGATTGAAATCATGAGCGATGTATGCGATTGGTTTTTCCATGGTCAGATGGATGTCGAAACTTCCATATCGGGAGTAGTTGTTGGGGAATTGAGGGAAATAAATTTTCTTATACTGTGGGTTGTCAAAGTAAGAGATTAATTTAGTGGACATATCGATTACATTCATAATTTGAGACGATCGACCAAATGTGGATCGTTCTGGGGTTCCATATTGATCTTGATAAACCAGTTGGTCTGCAATGGATTGCATGAGTGGCACGTTCATTTTTAACCATGTGGAAATAATTTTGATCAGTCGGAGATCATGGCTAATATTCATTCTGTGTGGACTAATGTAATGTGTCTCCGAACTCGGTGTTGAATTGAAAGTTCGGAATCCTGACTTTCGACCACAATCTTGACAAATTTGACACAAATCTTCCCGGAATTGATCGGAGTTCCGCGATTCATCCAGATGATAATAACATCGTCCATAATCGATGATTTTGGGTAAATATTGACTGTAGACGGTAATCGTTCGATTTTCCTCGTCTGTCATGGGATCGTAAAGATGCAAGTTATATTCAAAAAATCCGTGGGGGTCATTACATCGGATTAAAAGGATATTATTGGGGTGTAAATCATAATGTGTAAACTGTTGACATGTGGTAGCCAAGGTTCCGTAGATCAATAGACAGATCGACATTAAGTCAAAATTAACGAAATTATTCGCCCGTTGGAGAGTTTCGGGTGTATTACGAACATTAATGATTTCTGTGAGCGTGAGTGGTTGTTTGACCGTTTCAATTAAGAGAGCTAACCGGACATCGTTTGAACAAGCTTCTGGAAAATGACTTTTAACTTGTTGGAATGGAATGATTTGTAAATGTTTGTTTAACCATTGCCCAATTTTTCCTCCAAGATCTGATTGTGTTTTTCCAGTCATGTTGGCCATAGTTGTATGGGCATCCAGATCTTGATAAGAGACTAGATTGTATGTATGGACGAAAAATGGAAATAATGTGGCCAAATAGTTGACAAATTGTCCGACGAAATATTCATAGTAGAGATTGTCTGCCGTCTGTAATGGTTTAATTGATTTGAGAATAGCGGTCGAGTAATAGGATTGTTTGGACCCAATGGGGAGATGATATGTCAAGAGGCGTATGAAACCATTTTGTGATGGTTGTCCAATGGGAGTGATTTGGGTCACCAATGAGAAATCTTGGTAATGATGAAAGAGTTGTGTGATCTCTTGAGTTTTGATTCCATAGGATAAACAGTAATCAGCATTGGGACATTCCTGAGGGATTGGTGTTGGTGTTGGTGTTGGTTTTTGTGTCTCCATTTCACGTGTAATCCAATATGATATTATTATATTATATCATGAAAAATGATATTTCTTGTATATTGTATTTTATATCTGATTTAACCACCGACACATACACATACACATACACATACACATACACATGCCACAAGATCTATCATTCCAGTATTTTTCTGATTTGCATTTGGAATTTTATCCAATTTTGGTTAATTTTGATTCTTTTCAAATTACACCATGTGCCCCTTATCTCCTGTTGGCAGGCGATCTGGGAAACATCTTCGATTCCACATATGAAGAGTTTTTACGATATGTTTCAGAATTGTATCGATATGTGTTTATTACCACCGGTAATCATGAGTATTACCGTCGTGCTCAAGTTTCTCCAGCCCGTTTGGAATCCTTGGAGTGGATGCAATGTGTCGATCATCATTTGCGTGAAATCACTTCCAGATTACCCAATGTTGTGTATCTTCAGGATCAGATGTTCATCATTCCTCGAACACAAGTCGCAGTTTACGGAACAACTTTATGGAGTCGAATTGCTTCATATGAGACACGTGACATTATCCATAATATCAATGATTATCACCAGATTCCCCGATTTACTCCCTCATTGTCCAACCAATTGTTTGAACATAAATCGGATACTCTGCGACAAGCCTTGAGTGACCATCCAGAATTGATATTTGTGGTTATGACGCATCATTTGCCATCCTATCAATTAATTGATTCCAGATATCTCGATTATCCTTATAATAGTGAATTTGCTTCTTCTCTCACATGGTCAGATGATCCACAAATTGCGGCATGGGTGTCTGGTCACACTCATACTCCTTGTGAGTCTGGTAAATATCATGTTAATCCAGTCGGTTATCCAAATGAAAATCCATCATTCGATTGTAATCGTGTGTTTCATATTCAAGCCTCAAGTGACCAATAGTTGATACAAGTTGTCTCCGAACGAGAGTCGAAAACTCAATGCAAAATTCATCATTGGGAGGAAAACTAATGGTCGTTGAGTTCTCATAAGGGATAAGGCTGTTTTAGGATTACATTGAAAATGAACACAGAGGAAACTGAGAGCTACGATGGCAGAGCGTTGGATACCGGCGGCGCAGTGAATCATAATCTTATGACCTGCTTGATAATGTTTTTCTAGAATGGGGATAATTTTGTTTAAATATTTGGACATGGCGACCATTTCAGTGGGTTGTAAATTGTCGTCAACCGGAACTCGATATCGATACACATCGTTTCCGCCGCTTGGGTTGGGGGATGTATAGGTGAGAAATGGTAAGTCTTTGGTACAATTAACGATCACATTGATTTGATTGCGTTTCAGAAAACTCAGGTTTTGAGAACTGTTAAAATTTCCCAGCCAAACGCGGGGAATGAGTAAATCTACATCATGGAACATCGATCTATATATCAAGACAAGACAAAATCTCGCATTGTCTTGTCCCTTTGGATCAACTAAACGCGTAAAATTTGATCACTATGGAATCTACCCATTGTGGAGTAAGTAAATATAATTTCCATGAGAGCCGTGATTTGTCCAAAAGAGTTACCTGGCAATATTTTGATTTCGGGACCCACTCGGTCCGGGAAGACAACTCTTCTCAATTCCATTATGGCGGAAACCGATTACAGTGAATTTTGGGCATATCCAAAAATTCCTGAAGGGTGTTCAGTTCGAGTTAATTTGATTGACAATTTGTCAAAATTTATTTATCGTGTTAAATCACGAGCGATTTGCAGTGATTGTCTCACAGTGGTGATCGATGAACCCAGACTCCAGGATGTCCAGGGACTCCATCAATTACTCAAAATTGCCAAGAGGTATGATCTCATGGTGATTGTGACGGAATCACCATTAGTTCTCGACCTTTCCAAATACCGGCGTTTGTTCGCTCGTTTTGATTATCAATATCTGATGACTGAGGAGCATGATTATGCCCTGTTTAATTGGCGTCAGATATTTCTGGAATCAGAGACCATTTCTCTCTCGACGCATCCACATTGTGAGCGAGAACTCGATCTCTCCCTCATTGGGGTTGGGGTTGGGAAGGGAGAGGTCGTTGATATGTAAGATATTCTGAACGCAGTGGGAATCGGGGATTAGTGACTTGGTTGAGGACCCAAAAATCGGAGGCAAATTGCGGATTGGTGATGAAATCATAAGGCATGTAGAAATAACCTTGATCGCCCCACCCGTGACCCCAACTATTACGTATAATCATGGCTCCTTTGTTTCCGTCACCCATAATTTTATCATCGTCGTAGCCCACGCAGACGACTGCATGGCCTCCAAGGCATGGTTCGTTTTGTGTCTTAGGCATGGGCATAATCCCAGTTTTAGCGACGATTTCTGACTCGAAACTCTCGTAAACAATAAATCCAAAAATGATCGGGAGTTTATGATTTAGAACCGTTTTTAAGGAGATGATGTCCTGTTCAACGTGACTATAAGAGACTGATTTGCATTTCTTGCCTTCATCGTAACATTCTTTGGTGGGTTTTTGAGTGAATCGATTGATCACGTAGGGCCATGAGGGTTCTTGGCAGACTCCATCACGATTAATCGATTTCATGCCATCACGTAGTTCGGCACCGCTGTCTTCCAGGACAGTGTGTTCGATTTCGCGCTCATTGTAGTATATGTACAAACGTGATGGCATGAAACAATTGGAGTTTTTTTGGGAGATTTCATCGTATTGGTAGGCGAATCCGATTGCATTGGCGGTGCAAGACCCCAGGTCTCCCTGATCATAGATTTCTGGTAATGTGATTTCTTTCCTGAGATCCACGCATGAAGGTAGTTGTACTGGTTTACGGCATAATTTGAGGACGTGATCACGCGCGTCACTTTTGTCTTTTTTCCATCCATATTTTCGTGCCATGTTGTTCTGGTTATATTATCAGATTGGAAAATATTTTTAAATCTGACCATATTATATAAGCTAATGGCTTCAGTTTCCGGTCAAGTTGACCAAAATCATGTGCTCATCAATTGGTCAGATGTCAAAGATCGGACATATATCGTGGCTTTCGGAGTTTCTCGAATTCAGGGTTATGATCCTGTTCAGTTTTATCTTCACCCGGTCGGAGACGTGAATTTTACCGCCACTTTTCAAGATGATCCCAATGACTCCAGTCGGTGCATGGTCGCTCTCCAAGAGAATCCACATGTCTGGTCAGGGGTTCCGATTCGGTTGCCGTTGAAAGGAGTGATCGCCATCCAGGTGGATTTAACGGAATGGTTGTCCACTTATTCTGCACCCACGCTTCAATCTGCGTACCAAATGTTGGGGGACGAAGTATCCTCGCGACACATACATTCACGAGCACTTATAGGGGGTAAAACCGCTGATGACGCAGACACAGACACAGACGAAGAAACACCAATCCAAATTCCCACAGGAACAAACGACAATGAAACGGAACTCGTTTCGGTGGAGACTATTTTCCAGCAAGTGGACACTCTTCCCATTCAGCATAGTTTTCGCGTTAAATGTCAAGCCAAAACTATTTCACTGGCCTCCCCCTCTGATCAGTCAGTTGAATACGTTATTAATTTCTATCCTCAACCGGAAACACCAATGATTGGGCGTGTAGGTGATTCACGTGTGGGATATTTTTATGACAATCTTAAAATCGAGACCAGTGCAGCAGGATCGCGTCTTACTGGTCATCCGATCACCTTAATTGATCGGAAAAACTTGGATCGCATTCCATGGACATACATTCTTGACGCCAGTATCCCATCTCAGTATCAAACTGCTGTTAAAAGCGGAATTGAATCATGGAATCGGTATTTTCAGGCTCTGCATTTGGGACAACCACTCAAAGTGATCAAGGTCGGTGATCCAGATTATCCTCAGCAGATTGATTTCTTTGATATGCAGGCATGGTATGTAGTTGGCACCAATGTGAAAAACTTCAATGGACCCTATTCGGGGTACAGTATGTGTACATATGATTATCGATCGGGAGAGGATTTGTTCGGTCTCATTTCCCTCAATTTAACCAAAATCATTTCCATGCCCCAGCGCTATGCAGTCATGGGGACTGAAACACCGCCATCAGAATCTCTGGAACGCCAAGTCGAACAATATGTTTCGTGGGTCACGGCTCACGAAATGGGTCATCAATTGGGTTTGCGTCATAATTTTATGGGATCCTTTGGAAAGGACCATGTCTCCACCGTTATGGATTATGTGGATGTGTTCAATGAATTAATTTCGCCCACCATTTACAATCCTTGGGGAACGATTCGCGAATATGATTTAATCGCGATTGAGTACGGTTACACTCGTTTGCCGGACGAACAGACAGGTGTCAAACATCCTCATTTAAATCAGATTTTGGACCGACTACGAATTCCATTCGGCACCGATGAGAATTATCTGGAGCAAATCAATCCCTTGGTCAACGCGACTGAAGACCTCAATGACCCATTAGAATTTGTCCAACATGTGCTTCCATTATATCGTACCTATCGACGCAATTTAGTGACCAAAGTCCAAGCGAAGGAGATTACTGCCTATGAGTACAACAATATGTTTACCTACTTGTATACCCAGAAGTATGTTGATCTGGCGGACATTTGTCTTCGATATATTGGGGGGCGTTATTATGATGCCACACGCACCTCTTTCTTACCCATTCAGGCCAACTCAGTCACATTAGCCGTTAATCTTTTGTTAACACTCCTCCAAGAAATCGAATACACTCAGCAGGAGTATGCCAATTTCATCTATGATTATGAATATCATGATGATCGTCAGGTTTTTAATCGGATCCAGATGGAGAGTATTTACTCGTTCAATACTTACAACCTCTATTATTTCTATCAGGGAATTGTCACACACATCATGAAAAGTTTAGTTTCCAAAGACCATCTAATTCGTCTCGCACAGAACATACCAATCGACGTATCGGGTACACCCGATGTACCATATATGACATCAACGGGAGTCTCCCCAGTTGATTTATTAATGATGTTCACGTTTGATGTCTCACAAGGAATCTTTTCATCCATTGGACAAAGACAAAATCGTGACAACCGATGGCAAACGACCGTGTTGACATATACTCCCTTACAACACAATCGGCAGTACCTGTGGGTTGATCGATTGGTCCGAACCGAACAGTCAACTCATTTATATCCGGTCAAAGAGGCAGTTGACACCGTTTTACGCGAGTTAGAAACACAGATTCAGCGACATGTGCTTCCTTATATACAATCTCTCAAACATTTCCGCCTTCACGAGCATTGGTCATTATTGCTACGGTTAATTCAGAAGGTAACGACCAAATAGGTATTGTTGAGGTGCAAGTGTAGAAGAGGTTTTCAATGTAATGATTGTCGGGTGCGAGTAATCTGAATCGATGAGTAGCGTGACCACTTCGTGATGCAACTGACCGGCCAGTTTGAGTGTATGATCGAAAATGGAATAAGTTGCGTCAGATGTTGGAGTGGTCATAATATAATATTCTTGCCCAGCATGTGTGAATGCGACATAACTGGCGCTTTTTTGTACGGTTGATGCAGTCGGTGAAGGTGACGTCGTCGTTTGTGTCGCCGTCGTTGGTGTTTTCTTACGGGCATAGGTTTTTCGACAGCTGGGTGCCTGAAAAATATCGGTTCGGATTGGACCGTTGACATCATCAATTGTAAAATGACGTGAGTTAGTTTTACTGGGAGCGGATCCGTCAGCTGACTTGGATGTGGGTACCGACGGTTTGGTTGTGACCGGTGCAGTACTTGTGGTGTGAGTTGTGTTGGCGATGTGATTTTCTGGTTCGATGACCAGTCGACAATCGTCTAATTTCGATAACTGCGTGGCCAATGGAAGAAAATATTGGTTTTGGAGCTCGGCATAAGTTGCGGAATGGATCAGAGTCGAATCTTTGAGCAATTGTGACAGAAGATCGATAATCACACGCATGTGATCTAACACATTATCTTTCTCCACGATGATCTGATTAATATTATGTAATTGTTCGATCAGATCCAATAACTGTTTCATGGTCTAAGAATGAATTTATTCTAACACGGTCCTCCAAAGTTAATCAAATTTTAATAGCATGATTTTCATTTTGACAGAAACTCGCGAATGATTGGTGCCCATGCCTCGAATTGCACAGGTAGGTAGGGATCCTGTTTGATTTCATCAGGTTTTGATGGATCGGGGTTTGGGACAAACGAGTTTTCAAATGGAAGAATCATGATGTCAATGGGTTCCCTGATTAGATCACCTTGGACAAAATCTCGACTAGATCTCATTTTTTGATTTGTCAACCAAATGGTTGTATAATTATAGTTGAAATAGCCACGGAGACTTTTGATTCCCCAGCGAGCCACTTGTTGAGTACTAATCACATTAAGTGCCACTGTAGGTGGAATGATTTCGTCTTCGATCAACAGTATATGGTGATGTGAATTGTGATGAAGATGTCGGGAAAGCTGCTCGTGATCGTAATTACAGTCAAAAGGTTTAAAAATTTCCGTTAGTTGTTTGACAGTCACGTGACGAGCGGTTGTCGGGAATAATTGTTGAATTAGTTTGGCAAATGTTGTTTTGCCTCCAGGTCCGATCCCATGAAACACAATAAATTTGGGAAATTG
>Ga0172381_10004180_pt1 | contig 14998 bp, 20 predicted proteins | sample Leawel6488metaG_FD_119754 | JGI IMG/M metagenome (GOLD analysis project Ga0172381, IMG submission 119754) | Leachate microbial communities from a municipal landfill in Southern Ontario, Canada - Leachate well 64-88 metaG | ecosystem: Engineered > Solid waste > Landfill > Unclassified | place...
AAGCGCGGACCGCGCAATTTTCGGTTAGGTAGACACTTTTTTTAAGGGGTTTAATGAAATGGTGAAATTCCGGGCCACCCTCAAGGACACCGGCCACCCTATCAAGATCGACAGCGACGGCCAGGCTGAAGTCATACTCGTTGTGCCTCGGTCGGATCTCCCGGACCTCCTGCCGATCGTGACCATGGGGAAGAAGGTCCTCATGGTTGGAATTGCACAGACGGGCGAAAATAACGAAGTCAAGGACAGGGACTTTCTCGAATGGCTGAAATCATAGAAACAACAATCGGCGGAAAGCAGTTAGCTGAAGTTCTCGGGATCACCATTCAGTTGGTTTATCGCCTGTCGAAAAGTGAAACCATCTCGCCCCCCACGAACGGCAGGTGGCCCTTCCCGAAGGCAGTACATGATTATATTGCGTACAAGAGCAAAAAGCCGAGCGAAAACAAAAGCCTTACCGACGAACGGCTTCGCCGTGAGCGGATTCGGGCCGACCGTGACCAGTTGGCCCTTGATAGGGAGCGTGGCGACCTCATCAAAACCGACCTCGCGCAGCGGTTATGGTCCGCCGTTATGCAGAATATCTCAAACCGCCTGGATGCCATACCGTCAAAGCTCGCTCCCCTGGCCCACGGATTGACTATCCCGGAAATAAAAGACCTGGCAGACAAACTCATCTATGAGGTGAAAAACGAAATTGCAAGCCCGGACCTTTCTCAAATCGCAAGAATGGCAGGCCATAAGCGAAATCCTGCACCTGGTAAGGCCAAGGCCCCTGTTAAGCGTAAGCGAGTGGGCGGATCAAAAACGGATGCTAAGCCCGGAGGCAAGCGCGGAACCCGGAAGGTGGTACACGGCAAGGGCTGAATACCAGCGGGGCATGATGGATGCCTTCTCGGATCCCAGGATCGAAATGGTGGTAGTCATGGGAAGCGCACAGTTTGGAAAGACGGAAATCCTGAACAACGTCATAGGCTTTTTCGTGGATCACGACCCGTCCCCGATCCTGGTGGTGGAGCCCACCATCGAAGTCGGGAAAGCATGGTCCAAGGACAGGCTTTCAACGATGATCCGGGATACGCCGGCCCTCCGGGAGAAAGTGGCTGACGTGAAGTCCAGGGACAGCGACAACACCGTTCTCCACAAGTCGTTTTACGGGGGACATATCACGGTTGCCGGGGCAAATTCCGCCGCCTCTCTCCGGGCCCGCCCCATCCGGATCATACTATGCGATGACATAGACGCCTTTCCTGCATCGGCAGGCACAGAAGGCGACCCCGTTGACCTGGCGGCGAAGCGGACCACGGCCTTCTGGAACCGGAAGATCGGTCTTTTCTCCACCCCGACGGACGAGGGGCTGTCCCGGATCGAGAAGGCATACAACGGTTCCGACAAGCGGAAATATTGGGTTCCGTGTATTCATTGCGGGGAAATGCAGATCCTGGCCTTTGAAAACCTGAAATGGCCCAAGGGGGAGCCGGAGAAGGCTGTTTATACCTGTCCCCATTGCGAGGGGACCATGACGGATGCGGACAAGCCCCGGATGCTCCAACGGGGAGAATGGCGGGCGGAGGCCCCGGAAGTGAAAAAGATCGCCGGATTCTGGATCAATGAGCTTTATTCCCCGTGGGTCTCCTTCTCCGAAGTGGCGGAAAAGTTCTACTCATCCCGGAAAGACCCCATGCAGTTGAAGGTTTTCAAGAACACGTCCCTCGGGGAAGTCTGGAAGCAGGTGGTCATGGCAAAGACCCACGAGCGCCTTTCCGGGGCCATCGTGGAAGACCTCCCCCCGATGACCGTTCCGGCGGAAGCCTTTGTCCTGACCTGCGGGATTGATCCCGGAATGTCCGGTTACTGGTTCGTCGTCCGGGCCTGGTCCAACACCATGACCTCGTGGCTGATTCATTACGGGTTCCTGCCAACAGAGGCGGAGCTTGACCGCCTGATCTTTGAAACGCAGTACCCGAGGGCCGGGGGCGGCCAGAGCCTCGGGATATGGCGAGTGGCCCGTGACACCGGCGGCGGGAAAAAGAGTGACGACGATCTGGTCTTATCGATGACCGAGGAATCGTACTGGTGGATCGTCCGGAATTACGGGCGCGGCCCCGGCCTCTATGGAACCAAGGGCGCCTCAACTTCCATGCCGACAAGGTTCCGGATGGGCGAGCCCCTTATGCAGACGCCCTCCGGTAAGGCCCTGCCGAACTGGTTCAGGATCACGACGATCAACACGGACGCGATGAAGGATTATTTTCATTACGGGCTGGACCAGGCCGTCGAAAAAGGGATCAACGCCCTCTACCTCCATTCCGAAACGGAGCGGTCCTACTTCGATCAGGTGACGGCGGAGGAAAAGCGGATAGACAGCAAGAAAGGGGTGGCGGAGTGGGTCAAGATCCGCCGGGATAATCACTACCTGGACGCGGAGATATTGGCTATCTCATGCGCTCAGCCGCAATGGGTTGGGGGCGGGGTGAACCTTCTCGCGCCGAGAAGGCCGAAACAGGAACAGAAGAAAAAACCTGCCATGAGGCGGGACGAAAAACGAGTGACGAGGTGGTAATGAAGCTGATTGGGTGGGATGAGATTGAGAAACATTTCAAGGGGCTGATTAAGCGAGACACGATCCGCCGGTGGATGAAGGATTACGAGTTCCCCTACACGAAAAGCGCCGGGGATCGCGGGTGTGTCTGTGTCGATTCGGACGCCGCCGACGAGTGGTACACCCGTTTTACCCTCCGGCAGACCGGACTTCCGGAGAGGGTCGTTGACCGCCTCCTGGAAGGCCCAAAAGCGGCCCGGAAAAACCGGGCAAAGTGACCCCCTTTCCGACCTCCTGAAATGGTCTGTCAAGCAGTTTTTCGCCGATTTTCGCCGATTTTCGTGGATTCTTGCCGATTTTCGTGGATTTTCGTGGATTTTCGCGGAAGGCCAAAAAACCGGGGTTATGATGGTTGCGTAAGCAGGAGGACCGCTTGGCAATCAAAACCCACCAAGAACGACTTGAGGAAATCGACACGGCTATTTCCAAGGTCCTTTCAGCCCAGTCTCTCGGTAAAGGGGATATGCAGTTATATCGGGCGCAGTACAAAGCCCTTTGTGATGAGCGGCGGAGGGTGCTGTCGGAGTACCAGTCGGAGACCGGGGCTTATTACCGCCGGACCTATGGCAAGCAGGCTGGGAGGACGACGACATGACGCCCCTCTCCCGGTTCATCGATTATGTCGTGGAGCAGGTGTCCCCGGCCCGTGCCGCCCGTCGCCAGTATTACAGGGCGTGGCTTCAGGGCTCCCGGAAGGGTAAGCGGGAGCAATACGCCGCCGCCAAATCCCACAGGCTCTCCGGGGGGTGGACCGTTGTTCCCGGTGGCCTTAATGACCTTATCGCCAATTCCGGCCCCGCCATCCGGCAGAGGGTCCGTCAGCTTGTCAGAGATTTTCCCTATTTCGCCCGTGCCATAAATTGCGTGGTTGATTACGTCGTCGGGCCTGGAATCATGTTCCAGAGCCGGGCCGTCACCGAGTCTGGCGACCTGAACAAAGCCGCCATCACCGCCATTGAGGATTCCTGGAAGTGGTGGAAGGAAGAAGCCGACACCGCCGGGAAGCTCCACTTTGACGAGATCATGCGGCTGATGAAACGCCAGGACGTTGAGTCCGGTGAGTTCATTCTCGTCAAAGCCTACCCCAAGGGCCGTTACGTCCCCTTTTCCCTGTCCCTCTATGAGGCCGACTGGTTGACAGAGAACTCCAATCCGAAGTTTGGCGGGATGCTAAAGCAGGGCATTGAATACCTGGAAGCCACGGGCGAGGTTCTCGCCTATCATCTGTCAGACCCGGACGATTACCGGAACGTTACAGTGGTTCGTGCGTCCCAGGTCATTCATGGGTTCGATACCGTCCGTCCCCAGCAATTAAGGGGCGTTTCCCCGTTTGCCCCCGCCGTCATTCTGGCCGACGACCTTGAAAACTACATGGGAGCGGAGATCGATGCGGCGAAACTGGCGGCGAAATACCTTGCCTTCATCGAGACCCCGGACCCAGCCGGAATGCAGTCTGGCCGCCTCACCTACGAGGAGAATTCCGAAGGCGTGACGAAACCCCTGGAAGAAATGGAGAACGCCATCATTGAGTATCTCCAGCCGGGGGAGAGGGTGGATATTGCGAAGCATGAGCGGCCCGGAACGACCTTCCAGCCCTTCGTCAAGTTCGTATTGACCATGCTCTCCGTCGGGACGGGAGTACCCTATGAACTCCTGACGGGGGATTATCAGGGGCTTAATTTCAGCACGGCCCGTATTTGCCGGAACGACTGGTCGCAGATGCTCCGGCCCATCGCCGTCCGCCACATTCGTCAATTCTGCGACCCGGTGTTCCGGGCGTTCTTGGATATGGCAGTTCTTTCGGGGCGGATCACTCTCCCCGGATATTTTAACAACCCCCGGCTCTATTGGGAACGGGAATGGCAGCCCCCTGGAATGGTAGCCGTTGACCCGCTCCGCGAATCCAAGAGCCAGATCGAGTCAATTGATTACGGCCTCAAGAGCCAGCAGGAAGTCGCCAGGGAACGTGGCAGGGACCTTGAGGACATCTATCGTGAGATCAAGGCCGCCCGCGACATGGCGAAGGAGTACGGCCTTGAATTTGTCAAGCCATCAACCGCCGTGAGCAATAATCCCGCGGCGATAAACAAGGAAAGTGAGGAGGAATAACAGATGCCTCCAAAAGAACAAGAACTGAATTACAGGGCGGCTCCCATCGTCGGGACAGACGGGGGGCCGATAGCATGGGACGACGACACCCGTTCCGTCGAGGTGATCGGCGCGACGGAGGACCCGGTAACGGTTTGGGACTGGGACCGGGGCCTCGTCAACGAAGTGCTTCTTATGTCCGGACTCGAAATGCCGAAGACTCGCAAGGTTGTCCTTTTGGACAGCCATGACCGCTACTCCACCCGTTCCGTCATCGGATCTTTCCGTGAGATGGACGCGAAGGGAGGTAAGCTGATCGGCAAGGCGTATTTTTCCCAGACCCCGGAGGGCGAAGGCCCGGCCCAGAAGATCCGCGAGGGCCACCTGACAGACTTTTCCGTTGGTTACCGGGTGATGAGGAAAAAATGGATCGAGGACGGCAAGACGACCGAGATTGACGGCAGAACCTTCAAGGGGCCGCTCCAGGTGGTCACTAAATGGTCGATCCGGGAGCTTTCGGCGGTGCCTATTGGCGCCGATCAAGGAGCCAAAGCACGGAACGAGGGAACGAATATCGATAAATCGGAGGATACAAAAATGGACGAAAAACTCAGAAGTTTTCTGGAAAGAAGCGGACTGGCGAAGGACGCCACCGAGGAGGAGGCATGGGCCTACATGGAAACCCTCGGCAAGAAAGAGGAACCGAAGCCTGAACCCAAGGCGGAAGAAGTGGACGTTGACAAGATCAGGCGTGATGCGGTCGGTGAGGACCGGAAGCGTATCAGTGAAATCGACGACATCTGTACCCACTATAAATGCGAGGACATGGCGCGGGAACTCATCGTCAGCGGAAAGACCGTGGACGAGGCAAGGAAGGCCGTCATGGACAAACTCATGGAAAGAATCGCAGAGCCCCCGAAATACTCCGGGGCTGAAGTCGGCATTTCGGATCGGGAAAAGTTCCGGGCCGCCGCCGAGGACGGGCTCCTGCTCCGTGGTGGGGTGGCTGTGGATAAACCGGCCATCGGTGCCGCGGAACTGCGGGGGTTCACCCTCGTCGAACTCGCTCGTGAGTGCCTGAAAAGGTCCGGTCGGAGTCACTACGGCAACACCTACGAGATGGTGGGCCGGGCCATGGTGACGGATGACTTCCCCTATCTCCTGGCGAATGTCGCCAACAAGTCCTTGTTCCAGGGATGGGAAGGGGCGAATGAAACGTGGAGTATCTGGTGCGGGACCGGTTCCGTGCCGGATTTCAAGACGGTTTACCTCCCCCGTGTCAGCGAGGCTTCCGACCTGGAAGAAATCGCGGAGATGGAGGAATACAAATACGGCAAGAGAACCGAGGCGCAAGAGACGTTCAGCATCGCCACCTATGGGAAGCTGTTCGCCATTTCCCGTCAGGCCATCATCAACGACGACCTCTCCGCCCTGACGACCATTCCCCAGGCACACGGTGAGGCTGCCGCCCGGAAGGTCGGGGATCTCCCCTATGCGGTCCTGACGGCCAACGCCGCCATGGGTGATTCCGTCACCCTGTTCTACGAGACGACCCACGCCAACGATGCTGGGTCGGGTTACCAGGTTCACCCCGATGTCGCCGCGATTGCGGAGGGCATCCGGGCCATGAAAGCCCAGAAAGACCTTCAGGGCCTCAAGAGGCTGAACATCCAGCCCAAGTATTTCATTGCCCCCATCGCCATCGAGGGCGAGGCGGAGGTGTTCTTCCGGAGCGAGCGGTTCACCGATGAGTCAACCGTCGCCACCGACAGTTCTCTCGCCGGTACAAGGGTCAACCCCTATGCCGGGAGTTATTTCACGCGGGTCTATGATCCCCGTCTCGATGACGACTCCGAGGATGCGTGGTATCTGGCCGGGCCGAAGGGGAAGACGGTCAATGTGTATTTCCTGAATGGGGTTCAGTCCCCGTACATGGAAACAAAGCAGGGCTGGTCTGTTGACGGCGTGGAATACAAGGTTCGCATCGATGCCGGCGCGAAGGCCGTGGATTATCGGGGTCTCTATCGGAACGAAGGGACCGCGACCTAAAACGATCTTTAACAGCTAAAATCCGGGCTCTCCCGAAGGTCGGCCAACCTGAGGGGGACGCAAGAAATAACAAAGGGCGGCAAGTTGGTGCCAACTCACTAACTGCAGCCCTTTTTGTTTGCCCGGTCAAATTCAGGAGGAACAAGCAATGGCTGACAACTTGATTATGAAAGAAGGCAAGTATCTCAATGTTGCCGTGACCGCAAGCAAGACCTCCGGGGAGATTGATCTTCTCGGAAGCAAGTTCCCGGTCGTGCTCTTGACCGACAGGGACAGCACATCGGGTTACGCGAGCGTGGATGTCGGTCCCGCCGTCTACGACCTCTCGGTTGTGGCGAAAAATGCCGATGGAAATTCCGCAGTTGCGGTCTGGGATCGGCTCTACTGGGACACCGGACAGAGCCCGGATGCCCTTTCGAAAGACGACTCAAAGATTTTCTTCGGGTACGCCCTGGAAACGGTGACCACCGGCGAAACGGCGACGATCAATGTCCTCAAGTGGCCTGCCCCCGATGCGGTCGGTGCCGGGTCCATCTTGGCAAACGCCCTCGGTGACGGTCTCTCCGGTGGTGCCGGAACCGCCCTGACCCCCGCCGTGGATGACACCACCATCGAGGTCTGTGCTTCCCCGGTTCAGCTTCAGGTGAAGGCCCTCGGCGTTGATACGGCCCAGCTCGCCGCCGATGCCGTTGACGGAACCAAGATCGCGGATGATGCCGTTTCCCTCGAACACCTGGACAGCGGGATCACCCCCGCCTACCTCGTCAAGTTCGCCGGGAATGAAACCATCCTCGCCTCTCCTTCTCCCGATACCACCACGGAGATCACCTGCGTCGGAATCGCTGAAACGGACATCGTGATCGCCATGATAAAAACGAATGGCGGGAGTCCCAAGGTCAATTTTGTCTCCTACACAATCACGACCTCCCCCGGCTCTTTCACCCTGACCACGGATACGGCCCCGACAGCCGATGACATCATTTCCTGGATGGTTCTGAGGGCTGCTGCGTAAGCGAAGGAGGGGGCCATGTACAAGAATCACGTCCTGAAAGCATCGGCAAAGACCCTGGAAGACGGGTCGGTTACGCTCGGGAATCGGGGTCATGAGCACCTGCCGAACCACCAGATTTCCATTGAGGTATCGGCGCAGCCGACCGGCGGGACGCTGAAGATCGAATACAGGTCCCCCGGGTCAACTGGTTACGTCGAAATCGAGGGAAGCCCGATTGACCTCACCGCCCTCAATACGGCGGCGGCTTATCGGGCCGACAATCTTTATGTCGATTCGTGGAAGTTGACGCCGACCAGCCTGGATGCGGCCAAGACTTACACGGTCATCATTACGAGTAACGAATAATGGACGAGCGACCCCTCCAGATCCCGGCTCTTGAACAGGTTTACCTGGTGCCTCCCGAACTTGTGGAGCCGGGGTCCGCTCCCCTTTTGGATGATAACGGCCAGCCGCTTAGGGGGGACGATGGCCGGGTTCTTTACGCAAGCTGATGGGTATCCGGTCTGAAATAGCGGAAGCCCTCCCGGAGATCTTCACGGACATGGGGGAGGACGCCACTTATACCCCGGTCCTGGGCGACCCCCTTGAACTGAAGATCTTTATTGACTTCGACGTTCAGTTTGAACCGGGAGACCTGACGGCCCAGACATGGCAGACCGGAACGCAGATCGAAATACTCCTCGAGGACGTTGAGGCCGAACCGTCAAGGGGGGCGACATTCCTTTATGACGAAACGACATACACGGTTCTCAAGGTCATTCAGAACGACGGATTCACGGTCAAGATGGCGGTGAAATAGTGGCGGACACGATCCGGGAGCAAATCATCAAGGACTTCGTTACCCGCGCAGAAACGATGAGCGTGGCGAATGGATACAACTACGAGTATGCCGACAACGTCATCCGGGCGAGAGTGGCAATTGACCCAACAGAGATTCCCGCTGTCGTGATCCTTCCGCAACAGGAAACCGTCTCCCGGAAGTATGGATACCATGAACACGTTATGCCCGTGCGGGTGGAGGGGATGGTTGAGCCCGGCGAGGACGACGATTCCGTGGCCGCCGAGAAGGTTATGGGCGACCTAATTAAGTGCTTTTCCGCGCCCGATTGGTCGATGTCCCCCGATTACATGGACGATATCGGATACACGGAAGGCGGGACGGGTGGATATCCAGAAGTGGATGAATCCATTGTCGGGGCTTTTATTGTCCTGACGGTGAAATACACTACCGTCATCGGTGATCCGACGAGCCAGGAGGCGACATGAACCCTCTTATTGTCGTCGGTTCCGCCCCATGCACCCAGGAAGACCTGGCCTCCCTGCCCCCGATGGAGGCCGACTATATGCTGATCGGATTAGACAGCGTTGAAAAGTACCTGGGCCATGTCCAGTACATGGCGACCCATCACCCGGCGGAGATTCAACAGACGACCGAAAGGCGTAGGAAGGCCGGTGGAAACACGGACTGGCGGACCATTTCACATGAGAAGCGTCCCGGCGTGGACATCGTGACCCCGTTGAATGGCAAGCCCTCCGGATCGTCGGCCATGCTCGGGATATTGACGGCCCTGAAACTTGGATACAATAGAATCATCTGCTGTGGTTGCCCCCTGACGGGCGACAAGAAGTATGAATCCTTTCACCGGGGATGGACTTCCCGCCTGGACCTCATAAAAGACAATGTCCGGTCCTGTTCCGGTTGGACCCGGGATCTCATCGGGGAACCGACGGAGGAATGGCTGAATGGCTGAAGCCGCTGTCGTCATACAGGTAAACAAGATGCAGTTGGATGACTGCTATTCCCTCTTGAGCTACATCAAGAACGGCACCGAAACGGTCCTCATCCGGGCGATCAATAAGACCCTCGCAGGCGCGAGAACTGACGGGGTGCAGATCCTATACGACCATTATAATCTGACAAAGACCCGTATCCGGTCCAGTTTCGAGATCCCCCAGAAGGCCGCCAGGGGCCGTTTGTCCGTCAAGGTTCTGACGAAAGGGAAATCCGTCCCTCTCATCGACTTTGAGGCCAGACAGACAACGAAGGGCGCGTCATTCAAGATCTTGCGAACAGGGCTAAGGCAGACCGTCCCCTATATGTTCGTGGCCACGGGCAAGAAGACGGGCGAGAAGTTTGTCGGGGCGAGGAAGGGAGCGATGCGAATGGGCCGACCCCTCCGGAAGATCCCCTATGCGAAGTTGCCGGAAAAATACCGCTACCCCGTGCGGAAGCGATACGGTCCCAGGATACAGGACTACCTCGGTGATCCGGGGCCATATTCGGCCTGGCAGGAGAAGGTCGGCGCCCGACTGGATGGCCACATGAAACATGAGGCGGAATACCTTATTGCGAAAAAGTTACAACCCGGCGACGGGTACGACACTATGGCATAGGAGAGAGAATGGATGCATTGACGGCAGAGTGGAAAGAGCGGTTTGAGCGGGCATGGGACCCGGCGGGGCAAGGGAAGTACCGCATGGGAAGCCCCGGGCAGAGGCTCGCCCCCAGGTTTCTTCAATATGTCCCACAGGGGGCGCACATCAACGAATACGGTTCCGGAACCGGTCGCCCGGTTGTGGCGATAAAAAAACTCCGCCCGGATGTGTCCGTGACTATGATCGACCTGGCCACCAACGCCCTTGAGAAAGAGGCCCTGGCCCTCGTAATGGGCGGGGAATCAAGGGTAAACTTCATCGAGGCGTGTCTGTGGGACCTCCCCATAGACGTTCCGATTGCCGATTGGGGCTACTGCGTGGACGTTCTCATGTGCGTTCCCCCGGACCGACTGGACGACATTCTCCGGTCCATCCGCGTCACCTGCCACAACCTGTTCACTCAGGTCTACGATTGGGCGGACATGAGGCTCGGGATCAATTACACCACGATTCAAGAGGGCCCGGAATGGTGGCTGAAAAAGTTCAAGCAGTTCTGGCCCCAGGTGGAGCGGCTCGTTTCGACGGAACACAAGCGGCGGTATATCTTTGTTTGCAGAGAGGAAGCATGAAGGTAGAAATCGGGCCAAGATGGAGCAAGATCGGCCATAATTGGGTGACTGTGGACATGGTGCCCGGTCCCCTTGTCGATCATATTGCCGACTGGTCTGAACGCCTTCCCTTCGAGGATGAATCCGTGTCCCTCATTTACGCCTCCCAGACTCTTGAGCATCTCTGGTGGTTCAAGACGGTGGATGCCCTGAAAGAGGCCTATCGGGTACTGAGGCCCGACGGTGTACTGGAGCTCCACGTCCCCGACTTCCGTAAGCTGATTTGCGCCTATATCATGAGAGAACCGGCAAGTGATTGGAAATGGAACAATCCGGACGGCGACTTGATGAAATGGATCAATGGCGTGATCTATGCCCGGAATGATGAGGAAGGGTGCCAGCATCACGCGGTATTCGATAGAAATTTTCTTTTCGACTGTTTAATAGATGCCGGATTCAGGAAAATTCAGGACGGCGCACCCGTCCGGGGGGCCTCAAAACACCCGGAAATCGATCTCGCTGTAACGGCGGTGAAGTGATGAACTTCATATCTTACCCCCAACTGGCAAGGGACGTGAGGGATTGGTCAATGTCCATACGCCGTCCCGGCATTGTCGTGGGGGTGGAGCGGTCGGGGATGCTCCCGGCGACCATGCTGGCGAAGCAATGGAATGTTCCCGCCCTGACGACCTGGGAGGCGAAGCAGACCCCAACCCCCGCCGGCGGATTTCTCATCGTTGACGATTCCTATAATTTCGGGGGGACGATGGCGAAGGCGAAACACGCCCTCAAGGACCAGAAATACAGGACCGCCGCCGTCTATGTCGCTGACGAAAGCGCAAACGTGGACCATTATTTCCGTGTTCTCCCGCAGCCCCGGATCTTTGAGTGGAACGTCTTTCATCACGACATCATGCAGGAATCATGCATCGATATGGATGGGGTTATCTGTGAGGACGTTCCCATTGGGTGCAACGATGACGGCCCCAGGTATGCTGACTTTCTCCGGTCCGCCCGGCCCTGGCATATCCCGTCCGTGAAGGTCGGGGCAATCGTCACCGGGAGGCTGGAAAAATACCGCCCCCAGACGGAGGAATGGCTGGCCCTTCATCATGTCAAATATGGCCGCCTTGTGATGATGCCGTTTCGGAAGCCGGAGGAGAGAAGGTCCTACGGGATAGAGAGGTTTAAGGCAGAGGTCTATTCCGATGATAAATACAAGCTGTTCATCGAAAACGAGGACAAGCAAGCCCTGATGATTTCTGTAAAAACCAGAAAACCCGTCCTTCATGTCGGCCCCTTTGAATGGAGGCTGGTATGAAGGCGTTGACGGTTTGTTGTCTGAAGCAGGGGACGAAATACGGGCCGGAGCGGGTCAACGTCCTCTACAACATGGTCAGTCGCAACCTGTCCCTGCATTATGACTTCATCTGTCACACCGACGATGACAGCGGGATTAATCCAGTCGTGGAGTGCTACCCGATAGAACACGGGCTGACGGGCTGGTGGGGGAAGATGAACCTCTACCAGGAACGGCCTCTCGGAGTGGAGACGGAGCGGATTCTGTTCCTCGACCTGGACGTGGTTATCACCGGCTCGCTGGACGACTTGGTGCGGTTCCCGTCCCATCATGCCATGATCCGGGATTATCCCGTGGGGATGTATCCGCCACAGACCGAGAAGTCAAGGCACGGAAACAGTTCAATAATCCTCATGACCAGGGGCCGGATGGTTCATATCTGGAAGTATTTTTTGATTGCGCTCGGGGTGAATGGGACAGGCGTGAGCCAGCAGGGATTTATCAATCGGAATTTTCAGAGGGACGTTGACCTGTTGCAGGATGCCATGTGCCGATCATACAAAATGCACCAGATGAACCCTCATGACGCTCCCGGCGAGAATTGCCGGGTGGTCATGTTCCACGGCAAACCCAAGCCGTGGGATTTTAAGGCCGGGTGGATAGCGGAGAATTACAGGTAGCTCTTTTCGATAATTGACAACGGTTCCGGGATGGCCGTCCCGGTAAGGCAGAAATTAAGGCGCTGGTTGGAGCGATCCACCGGCGCCTTTTTTATTTTGAAGGAGGAAATGAAAAATGGGAAAAGCCAACACCGCAGCCAACGCCTCTTTGTATTACGAGGCCGGACAGACCCTTGTGTCCAATGTCGCCATGACGGACAGCGGGGATCACAAGAAATTCACCACCGCATCCGCCGCCGTGTGGTCGGACAGGTCGGGCTTCGAGGCCTCCGTCCGTCCTGACGGCCTTATTACGGGTGGCGTGATTACGCCGGATGTCGGGACGAGTGACTCCGTGGATGTCGCCGCCCTGACCTGCTACCTCGCAGGGGTCCTGACCTCCGTGGACGCCGCGTCGGTCGGCTCCCTGGATCGTCCGAGCGCATCCCCGACCGGACTAAAGATCATCGTGAGCATCATCGTCAATTCCTCTGGCACCTTGGTCAGCCTGGCCGGAACGGAAGGGGCGAGCTTCTCCACGACCCGCGGAGCGGAAGGGGGCCCTCCCCTCATCACCGCCGGGGCCATCGAGATCGGCCAGGTTAAGCTCAATTCCTCTACCCCCGCCGAAGTGACCGCCGCCGAGATCTTCCAGGTCGTTGGTTCATCGCAGGAGCGGTGGGACTATCCCACCTGGGCCGAATACCCCGAAGGCGAGAACGGCGGATATGGCTACATTCAGCTCGTGGAAGCCCTCCCCGCCGTCCATGCGGGCTCTCCGGCCACCTACAAGCAGGTGTATATCGAGTATTACACGCCCGTCTTCGCCATGCTCGACCCGGTGAGCGATTTCATCCCCCCGGAAACGAGTCACAGCCAGAAAAGCACCACCGTTTACGGCGGGGCTCTCGGCTCCTCGGAGGCTTCCATCAACCAGGGGTCGTTCAGGGCGTTCCTGAAAACGGGGGTCACAGAAAACATCCTGACCCTCAAGAATGAAAAACTCTGGTTCAAATTTTACCCGGACAGGAACTCCGCCCCCTACGTCCTGGCGCAGGGAACCCTCGGCATTTCCAGAACCTTTCCGGCCGGTGATTCCATCCAGGCGAACTGCACCGTCTCCGCCGTTTCAGCGGCGCAGGAAAGGGCCAGCTAATGTCTTTCGATGTCGATAAGTTCATGGGGACTCAGTTTTCCCCCCGTGAAAGCAAGGTAACCCTTCCCGCCCTTGCCTCCTTCTTCCCCGAGGGCTCCGACCCGGTGTTTGTCGTGCGCGGCCTCACCGGGCCGGAGTTTGCCCGGGTCCAGGAGGCTCCGAAGGCATACAAGAGGGCCGAGGCCATCGCTGAAGGGCTGGCGACCGGGAACAAACAGGAGATGATCGAGGCAGTCCGGGCCGCCATCGGGCTTGGGGGAACGACCCCTCCCGACGAGGCGGTGAAGCGGATCGAGATGCTGGTCATCGGGTCCGTGGAACCGAAACTGGACCGCCCTGCCGTGGTCAAATTCTGTTCAGCGTTCCCGGTTGAGTTCTTCCAACTGACCAATGCGATCACGATCCTCACGGGGCAGGGGCATGAAGCGGGAAAATAGCGGCCCTCTGGGAGATGGCGGACGTTCGGGCCTCGTTGTCGTTGTCGTACCAGAAAGGGCGATTCCTTTACGAAGTGCGGCCCGACCTGTTCCCGCAGGGCTATTTGACACAGGAGGAAATCCTTCTGTGGGAACGGTACTACCGATGGCTGGATGAAGTGAAAGGGAGCAAATAGAAATGCCGAAAATCAATAAATATATAGATGAAGAACTCGCCGCCGCCGAGTCCGTGAGCGGGACGGACAAACTCCTTATCACTCAATCCGGCACCCCGAAGGCGGCGACCATTACGCAGGTGGCCGGGACCGTCGATCTCACCGGGAAGGCCGACAAGGTGGCTACGAGTCCCGCCCCGACCGACTACCTCGCTAAGTTCGATGTCAACGGGAACCTTGCCGTTTCGACGAAGCAGGAAAGCGACGTTGGCGGGGATATATCCGCAAAGGCCGACAAGCTGCTCACCTACATCGACTGTTCCGCCTCCATCACCTCCCCGACCCTGACGGCGGCACAGGTGAGCGGAACCGTCCTGACCAACTTCGGGCAGGGGGCGGAGGATGTTCAGATCAAGCTCCCGACTGCGGCGGCAGGGTATTCCTTCGTTGCAGTTATGGCGACGGCCCCTTCCGGTAACACCTGGAAGGTCACGGCGGACACCTCGGATAAAATCTACCTTGACGGCGTTGCGGGAACTGATGGGCAATCGGCCAT
>Ga0172381_10004182_pt1 | contig 14992 bp, 22 predicted proteins | sample Leawel6488metaG_FD_119754 | JGI IMG/M metagenome (GOLD analysis project Ga0172381, IMG submission 119754) | Leachate microbial communities from a municipal landfill in Southern Ontario, Canada - Leachate well 64-88 metaG | ecosystem: Engineered > Solid waste > Landfill > Unclassified | place...
AAGTACTTCTAAGAAAGAAAGAAAGAAAGAGTGTAGTACCCCGGCGACTTTCGTATTTATGTAAATATTTACGTAAATATGAAAGTCGTGAAGTGGGGAGGTCATTCTCTCATCACCCACTTCTCGAAGTCCTCTGCCATTGCAAAGAGTTGATCCCGGTTATCCTGAGTGAATGGAACTCCAGGAGTTCCGTTTATCCAGAGTGTTACCGCTCTATCCAGGCATGACTGCCGGACAATCATCCTCTGCCTCTTTGCATCGGCAACCGGGTCAAACGGTTTCCCTCCTCCCTTACCTCCAAACTTATTCTGCTTCGGCCCTACTCCCTGCAGAAGTTTCTTGTTGCCATCAAACACGGTCCAGGTCGCCTGTATCTCGTCTCCGACATGGTATTGAGCCAGTTGAACCTTGGCTGCATCTGATATCTGGAAGAACTTCGAGGATGACGGGGCTCCCTGGTAGAGATACGAATACTCGAAATAGGGTTTATCCAGGTCGATGATCGTGATCTTCCCGCCACCGGTCTTCATCTCTCCCGGCTGTGCTGCTGCCGGTGCAGCAGACGATGAAACCTTCTCTATCGTCTCCAGGTTAAACCCGACCTTTGTATATTTCACCTCGTCAAACTCTTTGACGCCTGATACGTTGGCCCCGTTTACAAACAGCGAGTCTTTACCAATGATGATCGTGTTTCCGAACATCTTTGATACCGTACCCTGCAGTGCTTGTGAACTCATGATCGGAACACCTTCCAGAGCAGCAGCAGTACGACAATCCCGATCATCACCGGAATGCAGCAGCAAAGCACTACCGCTATCATGGCAGAGCCCCCTTCTGGTGAATCGCAGCTACTTCTAACGCGGTTTTGAACCCCGGCCCGTTGAGTCTCAAGAGAATCGCGTCTACTGCTTTTTCGCAGGCTGTTTTTGTGCCGGAGATGGAAACAGCCCCGTCACCGATGATAAACCCGGTTCCTCCTGCAGGCCCGACTTCCGGGACCCCGATAAGGTGAAGGGTGTTTCGGATGGCCATCACCTGGTTTCCCCGGACCGGGATCTCTACAAGAGAAGAGAGGTCATCCTCCCGGACCCAGACCGGCTTAATTGCCATTCTCGTCCTCCTCCAGGATGATGGCGATATCATACGTTGTGATTATCTCCCCGGGTTTCAGGTATGCCTCATGATGTTTCTTCAGGAGGGCTTTCAGGTCAGTGATGGTCGGGGTGTAACTCGTCTCAATCTCTGCCAGGGTCGAAGTGTGTTCAAGATTGACTGCGTTGATCTTGTTCATCTTGAGCAGGTCAAAGACATCTTTGCGATCTTTGATGAGCAATTCGCGATCAACGGACCTCCTACCCTGCGATACCTTCGGGACAATCTCCAGGTTGCCTTCTTTGATATGGCCTGCAGCCTGGCACTCGTTTATGATTTGCTGTGATTTTTCCAGGAGTCCGGTCCTGCGTTTTGACAAGATTCCGATTATGGTGTCCAGTTCCTTTGCTGCGGTCCGGAGCTCCATGGCATCATACAGAGTGTCATCAACATACTCGTCTATCACCAGAGTAAGATCCTGGCAGAAATGTTCTCCATGGACCCCGAATGACTTAATGCAGTCAATCAGAGGGTCATCACCGGAAGGAGTCAGGCTGACCGGGGGAGCGTCGAAAAGGGCGACCTGAGTCATGTGAGCACCTCAGCAATTCGTGCCTGGGCATCCTGTGATAAGTACCCTTTCAGGAAGTTCGATGGTTTTGATACCGTGTTCACCATGGAGAACTGCCAGAGGTCTGGGTTCTCGTCAAGGACCCGTTTAATGGCTATCCCTGCGACATCCCGAGGGGTAAACTGCGTAAAATATCCCGATTCTTTACACCTTGCAACCTGTTTTCTGACGGCACGATTGAACGCAGGCCGGTCAAAGATGTCAATTGATGCAGATATCACGAGGTCTCCCATTCAAACCGCCCCCTGTTTCCTGGCTGCAACGACACAGCAGGCAGTCTGCACATTGGCTTTGTTCCGGTTGGCACAGGTCCGGTTCCGACCGGCGTAGCAGGTTCCACAGACTGAGGTTCGCTCGTACAATGTGGTTTTCATTCAGTCCACCAACACTAGGCCGCCTTCGTCGATCCCGGCCTGGATCTGTTTCTCTGTCGCGAGTGCCCGAAGGAGCGGGAGTTTATACCGGGGCAGATACACAATTCCCCGTAATCTCCCTTCATTCAACGGAGTGTTTTTCTCTGTGCGATGCAATACACTGTTACCAGTATAGCTGGTCTTGCCGGGGTTCTGATTGGCGTCGGACCCGGCCTGTTCTATTTTCTTCATGCTGTCACTTCGGTTTCATCGTTGTTTTTCTGTCGATACAGCGCGCGAATGCCTTCTCGGGCTATTTCTGACGGTTTGTATCCCCTATCTAAAAGAGCCCGATACATGGGCATCATTGCATCCGGAACTCTCCCCCGGATGGTTTGTGTAGTCATTTGTGCCACATCTATACATTTGTGTAGAAACTATAAATAAATATCTATACAAATGTAAAGGGTAGTTTTATGAGGATATTTACGAAAGTAAACACTATGGGAGTGCCTGTGAGAAACGCTGACGGGATGGATCAGTGTCAAGTAAGAATCCCCAAAGGGCTTCTTGAAAAAATTGATGAGTTAGTGGACCAAAAAAAATTTGCTTCACGAACAGATTTTTTTAGAACTATTACAATAGAATATTTCAGCGAAGACAAGCAGAAAGAGAAACTGTTGGCACTATTAGATGAGCCTGGTATTAGGTCTGAAATTCGTAATATAGTTAAAGAAGGATTGTAATTACACTTTCACCATGTGGGGTTCTAAGTTTATTACCCCATAGATGTCATTCTTTTGTATGTCAAAAGACGGCGTGATCTTTCTAGCTGTTCTGCGCTCCAATGAGGGGAAGGCTAAACTTAAAGAAATCTTATCCGGGATCGATCATCAGCCGTCAAAATAACTCTCACTTTTCTTTACAAACGTAAATTATTTATCTCATCTACACAAATGTATAGATATGGCTCCGGATGAGTTCACCCGTGTATTTGTATCAAAAAGTACCCGTGCGTGGGTGCATCGGTTAAAAGGCCCTGAAAGGTCTTACGACGTTTTTATCAGGGAATTGTGTAAAGAGCATGAATCCCGGCCATCCTCTACCACGAATCAGGCCGGTAATGATCACATTGTAACAGGTGAACAGTAAATGTCGGACTCACAAATTGAAATAACTACAGTAGAGAACTCAGAACTTCACGCCTTGATAATAGAAGGGCAAACCCATATTTACTGGCTTGACCTTTACAAAAAACTGGGTTTGTCCTCAAAACATGCTGGGGATGTGATCTCAAGATTAACAGAGGGGATCCATTACCGTAGATTTGACCGTGAGGAAATTAAAGCAATTTTGGATAGTGTAACCGTTACGGTAGTACTGCCTCCAGTTAGGGCATATTATTTTCTAACCTCAGAAGGATGGAACAGAGCAATCATTGAGATCACCGAAAGCCGGTTAAACAATACCGAAGTTGCTGAAAGGATAAGTAAACTGAAGGACAAAATGGCCTCTGTCTTCACTAGGTATCAGTCCGGTGAAACCCTGTCCCTGGCAGCCGACCAGACCCCGGCACTCGTGGGTGAAGTCGCACCTGCAGGTGATGAACTCGCAGAAGCTGAGAAACGGATCAAGCTGTATAACACCGCCCGGAAAGTTGCCATATCGCTGGGAGCGGACCGGAGAGCGATCAACACGGTCATGATCGAGAAGGTGAAAGAAGAGTGTCCCGATGTGTATCCGTTCATGGCGATGATCCCTCAGGAGGATATGAAAGACTCTCCCTCAGACGCTATCCTCTCCCGGCAGGAGGTATCAAAGATCCTGAAGGTGGAACTCAAAGCCCTGGAAGAACGGGTGGTTCAGGTGGGCTGGGCGCTGCGGGCTGCGTATGGGTGGGCACTGACTCCAAAAGGCACCAAATACCTGAAACCGGATCCGAAGATCGGAGAAAAGAAAGTCTGGTACGATATCAAGTTCAGCCTTGATGCTATCCACCTGTTGAAACGGGAGTTCGAACAGCAGTTACTTACCGGGGGTTATGTGGCGGGGTGTTGTTCCCGGGGGGTAATGGCCATAACTGGAGGTGAGTGATGTCTATCTATATCGACTCTGAAGAAACGAAGTTTGAAGAGAATTATAAATTCCTCCTCCGCCTGGCATCCTTTGAATTTAATCGGGTGCTGTTAAGCACGGGTAATGGTCAGAACCTGACAATCAAACCAGACGACCCCGACGTCCACATTATCACCGACGCAATCCGGGCCTATGCTCATGCCAGAATGGAACGGTGCAGATTTCAGGATAAGATGGACAAGATCCATATGCTCAATGACCTGATGAGCGAGCTAGGAGAGTCATACTTGGAGTCCAGACCAGTTGGAGGTGAGTAATGAAAGTCAAAGTCACGCTCTCATCAGAAGACGGGGTTCAGTGGGACGCCGAAGCCAAAGATATAGGGCTCGTGGCGTCTGGTGCCTCGATGATGAGTGCCCTGGAAGAGATGCAGGAAGCAATCAAACGGTTCTTCCTGAACTCCTTTGAGTCAAAAAGGATCATCGAAGTCATATGCAGCAAGATCAAGGCAACGGCCTCCGTAACTGTCAGCCCTCTTGACCCACGACCAGAGCGACCGTTAGAATGTTACGAGTCCTCACCTATCGTGGACGGACAGAGCCTGATTGATGACCCGAACCGGTTAGCCCTTCCTCCGGGTGAAGAAGAGATCGAGGGAATTGATGAACTGCCTCCAATGGGGGCAGAAACCATCATCGACGTTGACGCGGTTCCGGTGGAAGAATGAATGTGCAAAATAGACCTGCTGGATGCATCTCTCAAGGATGCCCTGAATTGAGGGAAAGGGAAGGGGCATCCGGGGCAGCCCGGAAATATTGTAACCTTGACCCTACTCGATGTATTACAAATATTATAACTTGCCCAAAGATATGGTCCCCTTTAAACTGCCGGACTTGCAACATTTCAGCTTTAGATTGTAGGTATAAACATCTACATTGTTACGACGAAACCGGCTGTGCATCTCACACAGATGTGAATCAGCATATACTCAAATCTATTCCAACTGCCGACCTCGTCCGGGAACTATTCACCCGGCAAGACGTAAAAGTGGCACGGACGATACCCGATGGAACAGGATGTTTTCTTGTTAATGCCAATAAGATAGACTTCACTACTGCCATCAGCGGCCCGGCCCGGATCCTCGTCATTCCGGGGGTGGAATGAATGTGGATTCATCGAGGTTCAAAGCGATTGAGGATGGTGTCTGAACCCTTAATCCGCATTAAAGCAGATGGAAAAGTTTGGTATAATCAAGTCTCGGTTAGGGTCGACCATCCTACACAGAAGGTATTTCTTTATTCAACTTTCGGAAAACGTCAGAATTTACCATACGAAAAAATAGAGGGGGTTGAGTGATGGCTGATGATCTCCCTCTTGTTTTTGAAGATGGCGATTTGTGGGCTTGCATTGCTGATATAAATCAATATCCTGAGAGTTGTGCAGGGTTTGGGGATACTGTGGAAGAGGCAGTTCGGGAGTACCGTCGGGACATGGGGCTCTCTGAAGCCGAAACCCAGGGGCCTGTTGTTGAAGGGGAGCATTTCGAATACCGGTGAGTGGTGAGGTGTAGAATTATGGCAAAAATAGCCCGTGCTCAAAAAATCTTCATAAAATCACTGAAAAATAAAGTGCATCAACCGAATGAAGAGAATCATTGGAGAGCAAAGCCAAACCCCCCACTGATCAGACGGAACACCCCAAAGAAACAGCTGGAGGAACAATGACCCTCATCACCCTTGCTTTTGCCCCGGAGATGGAAGACGCGATCATCGCCGGTAAGAAATGTTGCACAACCCGCCGCGAAAAACACGGGGAAGTTGGTGATCTTTTCGTGGTCCGGGACCGGGTATACCGGATCTGTCACATCCATCATTGCCTGCTGTATTCAGCCAGGGACGGGTATTATGACGCAGAAGGGTTCGAGTTTCCGGGAGACTTCCAGGAGTTCTGGACTAAGAATGTTGAGCGGTTTGACCATAGCAAGATCGTCCATTTGCATTTCTTTGCATACCTGACAGACATCTGCCCCGATTTCAATTTGGGTTGCAATTCTTGCATTCCTGATCTGTGTCTTGCATCAGAGGTGTGCAATCATGGAACATGAAAAGATCTGCCCAATTATGAGCCGATGCGAGATTCAGCCGGACGGCGATCATCTGCTGGCAACGGCATATTGTCAGAAAGAACGCTGTGAAGCGTGGGTACCTGAGAGAACTGAACTCGTAAAAGGCGATCCCAGTTATGGGAGACCGGACAAGAACCTGGTATACCCGGCTCATTGCCTCTTGATATCCCCCCATGAAACCCTTTGGCCAACGGTTCACGCCTTATCCGGAAATGACGAAACGGGATAACCGTGCCTTAATCAAACGCGGGTTTCCATTATTGACTTACTTTAACTGAATATTCTCCTCCGGCAGTAATATCAAAGAGGTATTTACCGGAATGAGGGATCTGTGTTGCTTTGGATCCGTGATATGGACCAATATCATTAGCAAGCAACTCTATTTTTTTCCCGTTTTCATCCATTAACCATACGATGAAGTTTTTCTCACCATAATGATCCATCTGAATCTTAATTAATCCTGAATGAAAAGAGGTTAATTCCGTCGCTGTTGAACCCCATCCATGGAATGTTATAGGTGTTGGTTCTGGAATCGGTGACGAAGTGAACACCTTTACAGGGACAGTGGTTGCAATTGGTGCCGCCTGAACTCCATTACTAAATGATTGGCCTGTATCCTGGGCTTTATTCATCTCATCAGTATACCCAGCCTTCAAGGATGAGGAATAAGAGGGGTTCATCGCCATACTGGCAAAGGCTATCACGAGGATACATATCAAAAAACCTCCGACATATTTCACATATTTCCAGACACGGTCTTCAGATTTAGATGATATTCCCTGTGTTCCGGTTCCATACCCTAAATTCTCCTCATACACTTGTTGCCGTTTCCAGGAGTATACCGGCATGAGAATCCAGAAGAATATCAACAACAGCATCCATTCCCATCCTTTGAGTTTACCCCAAGCAGACCCGTTCATATTACTCCCAGCATTGAGAGAATCTGCATCATATTTGATGTACCAAGCACACGCAATCACAACGAGAAATCCAAAAACTGGATTAATAATAGCGCAAACCATAGGGATGAAATACAGAGGAACCTGCCACCAGTTGCGCTGATAGCCGGAATTGCTGACCGGTATTGTTCGTTTTGGGGGTTCATTCTCCAGCTCGAGATCGGGTTCTTTCTGTATCTTTCCCGCATTTCCAGCCTGGTTCTTTTTGTAGGTCGCGTTCTCCGGAACGATTGCCCGGGCGTTATCGAAACAGGTTGCAGCACTCTCATACTCCCCGGTCTTTGACAGACAGATCCCTAACGCGTTCCATGCTTTATGATTATTCTCATCCAGTTCCGTCACGGACGCAAACTGTTCAGCCGCTGCCCGATAGTTGGAAGTCTTGAAGAGTTTCATCCCCTCATCGAATGACATTATATCACCATCTACCCGCACCACGTTAAAAATATGCCATTCACTTGTCCCCCACATACTGATATGCCTTGATCACGTCCGGGTCTCCGCGGGCCAAAGATCCCATGTCCGCACGAAGCCGGATAAGTTCAGATGCCAGAGCCTGTTGAGTTTCTTTTGACTGTTCCAAATCGGCTCGGATTTTAGGCATGTTGGCGACCGCGTTCAGGGATACGGCATACTCAGCCTGCAGATAGGTTTTCTTAACCTGCTCTTTCGTATACTGTTGATACGCTCCCTGGTATGGTCCGACATGTCCTGCCAACATCTCAGCCATGTCTTCGTTCATCCCCCCGGCTTTCAACTGAGAGATGAAAAACTTCCGGAACATATGTGAGTGAATCGTCATATGTCGGGTTGTGTCATCAACCCGAAACAGGTCAGACTTTTTCAAAACCGTCCGGAGCATCGAGTTTATTGTCGGTTGTGCAAACGGGAACACTAACGATGACGGGCATTCATCCCATGGTTTGGACCCGGTCCATCGCTTCCGGGCAGTGATCATATAGGAATCCCTAATACGTAACCACTCTCGGACTTCAGACCGTGCTTCTGACGAAATAAAAGTGTATCGAAACTTCTTTGTTTTAGTTTTCTTCGCCCGGATAGTCAGTTCCGTAGGTTCTGATTCGAGATTGAGGTCCGCCAAATCTAACGATAAACACTCCCCAATTCGCATTCCGGAACTGAGCATAACTAAAATTATTGATTTGAGCGGTTGTTTCGTGTGAGACATCATTCGTTTCAGGATGTCCGGGCTAATCTCATCTTCTTCGGAAATAGGATAACTGATTGGCATCGCCCGATGAACGGTGTTCAGACTCGATTTTTTTAGTTCAATATCGTTATTCTCGAGCCATAGTTTTACAAACGAGATATCTTTCTGCACGGTCTTTGGAGCAAACTCATCCAGGCTCCAGACATACCCTAACAGATCTTTTGAGTAGTCCCTCGACTCTTCCAGATAGTTGAGAGAATATGAATCCAGCATCTCATACCAGTCAGGCTTCCGGTATCGAGGAGGAGTCAGATGATATATCATTTCGAAGAATTTTGCCAAGGATACCTTGGCAGCATCCTGCGAACCTTTAGATCGATATGATCGGGAGAACTCAATCAGGGAGTACATATCGGATCATTGGCGTGACCCCTAAAAAAGTACTCTGAAAGCTTTCATACAGCTAGATAAGGAGTTCTGATATTTCAAAAGCTTTCAGAGTACTTTTCAGATTCTGCAAAAACACTACTCGTGTACTTTTTTAGCACACGCATATCCGCACGCTATCAGGGGGTTTTCAACTCAATAAAAGTATCGAGGGAAAAAAGATCGGGCAACCTCGACATTATAGCGAGATGACCGTTGTTGATTTTTTGATATAAACCGGAGTCGGGAACCCAACCTTTGCACCCATGGTATCCCGGACCTCGATCACAACCGAGTTCTTCCCGGCCCGGAGGATCGAGGTGATATCCACTAACTCTCTACTCACCGTCTCTCCACCGTAGGTGATAGTATCATGAGAGTGCCAGGCGATCTCTTTGACCGTTGTCCCTGCAGTTGAGGTGACCCGGATCTCGTTGTCATAGAAAACCGTTGAGAACGTGGTCTTCCCTGCAGACAGGTACACATGCCCGGTGCCGTCCCAAATGTATTCAACTGCAGCGATTGAGATAATTTCGCCTGGTGCAGTCACCGCCCGCCAGTATGCTGCGGACAAAACGGTTTTTGTCGCGTCGTTGAACACCAATTTTTTTGTCGTCGGATCGTAGATTGTATACTTGTCTCCAGCGACCAGACCGTCAGTGATACAATCATCGGTCTCTAAGATAATTGGAGATACATCACAAACAACCGACCCCCCCTCACTGGATGCAATACAAGTTGTGATCAGAAAATTTCCCAGCCCAATTGGATTGATACCAGTCAGAGAGAGTTTTGTATACCCGGGGTAATCTGCATTCACCAGAGCATAATAGGGCAATCCTAACTCGGCAAGTCTCGCAGAACCAAATATCTCTCCGGCATAGCGAAACGGTAGATCGACAGAAATTGGCACGTTTGCTTCAATTGCGATCTGCACCTGTGCAGCCCATCCGGAATATTGTGTTCCATTCTTGATCATTTTTGCTTTCACATATGCGGAAAAGCCCATGATTAACGTTGTATCAAACTGAGTGGAGCCAGATACCCCGGCACAGAGCGTCGCCGCTGAATATGACCAGGATATATAATCTTGTTTTACTGACTCAAACGCTGCAAAGTATGTTTTTCCCTCGTCGATCCAGTCTTTGTATGATGGCACGATATCAGATAATAACTCAAGATCATAGCTGCTTTCATCATTATTCCCGATTAGAAAAGCGGCCCCTTTCCGTAACCCTGACGCGACCATCAGAAAACATCCCACTAGTTGCCCCGGTTCCCATTCTCTGTTTTCATCCTTGAGGGTTGTGCAGTTGGTGACTTCGGTGACTGTGAACACACATGCACCCAGTGACAACAGTTCCCAGGAGTAATCCCCGCCGCCGATATCCATGTTATCATCCCAAACCGGGATGAGAAATACATAATCGTCGGTGTTAAGTTCCAGTCTCGGCAACGGGAGTTTCGTCCCATCTGAGAGCGGGATCACATCCACCTTGTCACCAACTGCAATGGGTTCGATCTTTTTCGCATACGCAAAAGGAGACCCGGCTGCAAACACGACAACCCGGTCGCCAACCTGGAGAACCATCAGGTAGCCCTCACGGTAACGATCTCCCCCGTTTCGAGAGTAACGTCTGCCGTCGGACCAGTGATCGAGGTCACAACCCCGACCTGGTTTCCAGGAATGGCAGATATCGCAGAGTTCACAATGGTTTCCGTCTCGGACGTCATATCGTCCGATGAATACCGGTACATCTTTTTGAGTGCCGACCATTTCACATTTTCAGTAAACTCGATATCCACGGTCTTTTCCACTCCGTCTTTGGTTGCCCGGACCGTCTTTTTGATTTTGGTGATTCGCATCCAGTTTTCAGAGACCCCGGTATATCCAACGATCTTGATCTTCTGCAGGAGTTCAAGGTCCATCCGATCTTCCAGTTTAGCGGTATAGGTGTAGGCAGTCTCCGAGTAATACGCATAGAGTTCAACCGCCCGGGCGTCCACCTGTGCCTGAGTTGTCCAACTGCCGGAGTTTTCAATATACTCTATCGCAATCTCGTCACCGTTCGTAACGCTGGCACTCTGAACAGTTTTGGTAAAAACACCGCCTGTGTTGTCTCTGCCGATGACCGTGACACTGTTATACCGTTCATCCCCTTTGATCACGGGCTTGATAGAGTCTGCCAGGTATGGATCCGGATAGGTAAAAGTCACTGCAGCGGGTAAATCCAGTTCGGTATCGATATCATCTTCGCTGATAAAATACCCGGCAGCCGTGGCAACTCCATCAACAACAACCCATTTCACCGCAAAAATACACCGACAATAGGTGCATATCCTATCAATTGCTGCCTTTTTCGTTGTTCCGACAGAGAAATCAAACACCTTGCTGTTGAGCGTAGTTCCCCACCCGGAAACGTCCTGAATGTTAAACGGGTAAATGCCAGTGGTTTCCTCCCAATCATCGCCGCCGAGGAGTCCCGTGATGATGTCTGCCGGGTTGACCGTTGCCACATTATGTTGATAAGCAGTTGGCACCCGTTGCCGGGAGAGGTACCATGCGTAATCGTATCCGGTCAGGGTGGTTTTGTTTGCGGCGTCTTTGATGACCGGGGCTGATTTTGGGATGATTCCGGCAAAGATCGATTGAGATACTCCCAGGTGATCGGTCGTTGCAAATGTTGCGTGCCTGAGGATATCGGTGTTCAGCACCTGGTATCCGTCGATCGTTGCACTCATTGCCCAAATATCATCAGATACCGATTTGCTCACGCTAATCTGGGTCAGGTCGAGCTGGTCAAGCGGGATATAGTTCCGGGAGATGACCGACCCGGCGATAGTGTAGCCGAAGTCGATCTCCGTCGTCAGTTTCGTGACCGGGGCAGATACTGCAAGGGCATGAGCAAATGAGACAACCGGCTGCAGGATGGTTGGACCCATCGAGGCAGAGACAGTGAACCCAAACTCTATAGGATCCATGATGTAGGTAGTACCAGATACCGGTTGATCCCCAAGGGTTTCGTAGGGGATGATCCGGGTAGAGTTCGGTTGATGAGAAACGAGGGTGAGGGTTGGTTCGGTTGCTGTGTATTTGCGAGCATATGCATTATCAAACGCAACGCTTTCAGTAACATTACCCCATTCTTTGTGTACAAGAACAATATTAGTAGGAGTAATCTCGGTATATGGATCAGGCCCCAGTAATATTGGAGATCCCCCTATAGTAGTTGAATAATAGAATCTGACATTATTTGATGCTGATACTTTTGCTGTAAATTGAACTGTTGAAGATACAATTGCCGCTGCCGGGGATGATTCTGATGTTCCAGGGCGCTGTATTTGAATATTGTTGTATCCCGCTTGATCCCAACGCACCCTACAGATAATCCTCGTATATGCGTCGGATTGATATGCCCCCAATCCCGATAATGTCAAATTTGTTCCCGCATATGCGCTCATCGTAACTGTAAAAATGTATGTCGAGGGCAAACCTAACGCTTTAATGATACTAACGGACCTACTACTCCACCAATCGTTATCAGCACTACCAGATGTGGTATTAATTAAAGTACCCCCTGATTCAGACCATATGCTATTGCCACTCGTTACAGACCATTTCGTTAAATCAATCGAACCATCCTCGAAATCGTCAAAAAAGTCAAACGTATTTGCCCCTGATGACTCACTAACTGCTTTTCCATTCCCGTAATGAAGGTTGAGTCCTCGTTGGCTAGCAGTCGGGACCTCGATCCATACCACAGCAGACGTTCTGCTCGTGTAACTCTCTATCCAGTAATCGCACTTCTTCCCGTTGATCTGTGAGAACCTGATATCCCTAAAATCATTCCTCATTCCCGGAAGCCATGACAGCATGAGTTTGTGCTGATAATTTGCCTGTGATACCGGATTGGTGATCTTAATCAGGGCTTTATGTTGCCACTGTGGATATGGGCCATATCCGATACCGCCTCTGGCATATCCCTGCTGGTTCAGCCTACCCCCCTGAACCCGGGTAATCTTCCCGGTGTATCCGGGGTTGGTTGTCCCGGATATCGAGGTCAGGATCGGATTACTATCATCAGTCCCTGCAGCCGTTGACTCACTACCGGCCTGACTGTTACCGAAGTAGAGATGTATGAGCCGGGTTCCTGCAGTCGGGATATTAATCTTGATGGTCGCAGTTACGCCATCGGTCTTTGATGATATCTCATAGGATAGAGCCCGCCCTGCCGTGTCAGAGAACCTGATATCAGCATAATCGTGCCGGATACCTACCCGCCAGGGTAAGACGAGCGTGACCCATCTATCATCAACGATAGTGACCGGAGAAAGAGAATAGGTGATACGGTGTTTCCACCGGGAATAAAGATGCATGAGGCTAAAACCTCACGCAGCCTGCGTATGAGCCCAGGCAGAAAAGGCCGTGATATCCTCTGCAGCGTCCAAGTTCGTGACTCCGACCTTCAGATACTTCGGGGCCGGGTTGACCGCGAATGTCTGACTCTTCGTTGTGTTTGCCGTGAATGGCATGTCAAACTGATCGTATGGGTCGGAATCATAATTAGTTCCGTCATATGATGCATATAGTTTCACCGTGCATCCTGCCGTTGCAGAGGCGTGATACGTCACCGTCACCTCAACAGCCAGGTTGATCAGGGTGTCGGTGCTTGTCGGTCCTATGGCGGTGCTGTTTGCGAGTGCCAGACTCGCAGCCTCAGCTACGGTCTGGTTATCCACCACTTTGGTTACGGTCTTTGTTAAACTCATGCTGCTCTCCCTGCGGTTGCTTTGAGTGTTAGTTGTATAGAGTCCCCGATGTCAACACCCCTGACCACGGACCAGAGATGTCTCATGAGTCCCACCCCGTCTGATGCTTTGATACCTACTTCAGAGAGACTGTATGCAGCCTCAAAAGGTCCTATCGTTCCGGTCCATACGGTCTTGGCCGTGGCTTCGTATGTCGGGGTCACGGTGACCGTAGCAACTTCAGTAATCAAAGCGGTCTGGCTGGTAAGCTCTTCGGTGGTCCCGGTACCTACACAGATGATCGTGTATGGAGGAACCGAATCGACATCGCCAAGCAGCCGGGCAATCCGGGGAAGTGCAGTATCATAAACTGTTGCCATTAAACACCTCCAAGTTCAGATATATCTCCAATATCATCAGGAGTTATTATCACCTTGTCACGGGGTTTTTTAGGTGTTACATCCTCGTGATAGACTCCTTTGATGTTTCCGTCCTTATCCCGGTGAATCATCTCAATTTCGAATCCGGTGATGTTATGTCCTGCTTCTTCTTCACTCATGATGTCGTATCCCTCACAAAGGTCATAGTTACCTCAATCGTTGACGGGTTGATCTCCTTTTCTTTCCAGGTCTTGATCGCACAGTTGGTATGTGATGTCCCGTTAATGACCAGCGTTTTTTTGTATCCACATTTGGCAATCAGGGCAGCGTACTCAGCCAGGGTGCAGATACACGAGATCTGCCACCCGGTTTTGGTTTTCGTCGATACATTGACTTTCGTCTCTCCGCTGACCAACTCGACTTCTTTCACTTTCGGCGTGGTCACTGGTTTGACATCCGGTTCAGCCAGGGTTAATGAGTCAAAGGTTACGGTCATCCGCTCGGTATCCCCCGCTGTGCTCGTTTCAACGCCTGCATAGTCGCTATCTCGGCCATGATATCACTGATCGACTGTTCCTTTCCGGCGTTGATGGTATCAATACTGACGCTGTTATCGTTTGATGTGGTGCTTGTCGTATTGCTCGTCGTATCGGCTGCGGCTACGGGCATCGTGGCTGCGGCTGCAACTTCCAGACTCGCTGCCTGAACCTGCGGGACCGTTGCCAGGAGTGGATCGACAAAGTACGCCCCGAAGTTAGGTAGGACTGATAACGGCCCTTCTTCTGCCGGTGAATGAGGGATAAATCTCCCGATGATATCAAAGATGCCGCCAATAGCGGATCCAACTGCTCCGGCTGCAGACTGCATACCCTGGACGATGAACATGATGATGTTGTATCCGGCAGAAATGAACCCCTGAGCTAAACCGACGATGAAGTCTCCGATACCGGTGAAAAGGTTTCCAAAGGCAGTTTGGACGTTCCCACCAAGAGCGCCGAAAGCGGTGGTGATGTCGGTGAATGCGATAGAC
>Ga0172381_10004185_pt1 | contig 14989 bp, 17 predicted proteins | sample Leawel6488metaG_FD_119754 | JGI IMG/M metagenome (GOLD analysis project Ga0172381, IMG submission 119754) | Leachate microbial communities from a municipal landfill in Southern Ontario, Canada - Leachate well 64-88 metaG | ecosystem: Engineered > Solid waste > Landfill > Unclassified | place...
AAAAGAAGATTTGAAGAATTATGCTAAATTAACTTTTAATCTTGATTGGGTAATAAGAGATGAATGCAGGGAAAATCTGAGCAAGATATGTGGTTTCTTAAGTAAAAGAGAAGAAAGTTATAAAATTAGAAAACAAGCATTTTCTCAAAAAAGAGATATGTATGAAAGTAAAAAAGTTTCATTTCCGCATGATGATATTAAACAATCACTTCTAAATGATTTTCCTCATAAAAAACTAAAAAATAATTTATCTCACTTTCTTGATGAATTATATAATAGAAAATATTACTTCAATCATTTATCCCTTAAAGAAATAGAAAACTATAAACGTAATTATAAGCATTTTGCTGAAAATTACAAACATGGTTATATTCCAATCCCTTGCAGTATTATGCAAGAATGGGCATCAAATAAAATTCCTGAAAGAATAGGAAAAGCAATTTTTGAGGAAGAAATTTTATTACGTTTAAGCAATGTTTATCTAAAAGAATGTATGCTTACTGTTTTTCATTTAGAGAATAAATATTATAACCGCAAAGAAGACTTAACTCAAAATGATGAAAATATTATACTTAATTGTTTTAAAAAGGCTTATTATGTGCATATTAATCTTGATCATTTTTATAAGATAAAAAATTATCTTGAAGAAAAAAAAATAATTGTCGAAAAGTCTGGATATTCAACTTTCTTAAAAGAATGTATGTATTATGAAGTTAATTTCGGTTTTAAAGTTCTATGATATATGTTTTAAATTTTTGACGTTATATGTAAACTTAACAAGGTGGATTTTATCATGACTATTGACGAATGTAAAAAATGTAATTATCACCGGAATTTTGTGAATGGCGCAGTTCACTGTGGCTTTGAAAATAATATTGTAAGTATGGCGACTGTTTTGAATCCAAAGCTCAACGAGTATGTATTGCTATCCTGCCCGAAAGAACGAAATAAGTAGCACCCAATTTAATCTTTTTATTTCATTATACTGATTTGATGTTTGCCTCACACCTATTTATAATTCTAAACAATGAGGTCTTAACTATATAGTAATTTTTGCACTTTTAAAGCGGATTTTTGATTGACTTTTTATGTAGTTATTATGTACTTTATATATACATAAACGCAAAAAGGAGCTATTTGTATGGTTGCTATATCAAAGGAAGTTAAGGAACTGGTATCAAATAAATTATCGAAGCAGATTAAGAAGATTTTAAATTCACCAGAACTTAATGATTTGAATGAAGCACAAATTGAGAAGCTTGCAAAAAGTATTGTCATCGATAATCTGAAAGAACAACTAAAGACTGAAGTAAAGAAGTCCACTCTTGATATAGAAACACTTAAAGACAAATGGCTTTTGACATTTAACTCTGATTCAACAAGAATTAACTACAATCACAATGTAGAACAATTTTTAAAATGGTTAGGGATTAAAAGCATAATTGATTTAAAAGCTATAGAGGCAGATGACTACCTGCAATTTCTTAAAAATTCAGGATTGCAAGCAGGAACAATTCGTTTCCGTATAGCCGCCGCAAGTTCATTCAGTAATTATCTGAGAAGAGCAGATGTTATTCAAAATAATTATTTCTTAAAAATTAAAGGACTACCAAAGACAAAAGAAGAACTGAAAATAATTCCATCCGATGAAGATATTGCAATTATTGAAGAAGAGCTTTTAAATGAATTAAATGCTACTGGAACTGGATGTATGGGTAAGCAACGAAGTGCCAAGGTTATGATGATTGTTTTAAGCATTATAAAGAATCATGCATTACGAATCGGAGCATTAGAAACACTAACGGTTGATAAAAATGGTAAATTCATTGCTGATAGTAAAGCGGATACAGTAAGAGGTATATTGAATCCCGAATGTATGACTTTAATAAAAGAATTCAATATGGATTTAAACCATCTTTTTAAAACATATACTACAGCTTCTCTTAAAAAACAATTTGAAAGATTTCTTACAAGATTATATAAAGATAAAAAGATTGATACTATATTCAGTCCTCATGATTTCAGGCATTATGCGGCTTGTTCTTATTATAAACGTAAACTTGATATTTTTGCTACTATGAAATTCTTAAATCATAAGAATGTATCAACCACACAGATTTATCTGAAAGGACTCGGAGCTTTGGAGTAATCAATACTATAATGTTTTCAAGTAAAAAATAAAAAAAGCAGGTTGAACCGGAATTATGAAAATTGGAATCGACATTGGTGGAGTCCTGATGTCAGTCCAGACTCTCCAAATCTTTTCTTTACACAAAACTATCTATCAAGTGAAGAGGCAGTTAATTCATTTAACTGGATTAAAGAATTTATAAAAAGAGAAGGAAAAGAAAATATATTCCTTGTCTCAAAATGTGGCGCGTCTGTTCAGCGGAAAACTCTTCATTGGCTCGATGTAAAAGATTTCTATAATAAGACTGGATATAATCCGGCTAACATAAGGTTTTGCCTTCAAAGACATGAAAAAATGGATATTTGCAAAGAATTAAAAATTGAAGTATTCATTGATGATAGATACTCTGTACTCTCAAATCTGCTAACCCTCCCTCTTTTAAAAAGCTCTTTCTTTTTAATCCTCAAGAGAAGGAGTATAACCTTTACATGAAAGGAAAACAGAATTTAATTCAGGTTGTTCATTCTTGGGATGACATTGTTGTATAAATCAATCTGGTACATTAATCTATGTTGGTGACATCCGCCTATCTTGCAGGTTGAAAACAGAAATTCGAGATTATAAGGGCATAGAATTAAAATTTATTTTTAAAAACATATAGTATAGGAGTAAATCATGGAATTAAACGAATTTTTAAAAAAAGAAAAATTTGTTAAAGTAATGATCAGTTTTAATAATGAAAAATGGCATCATGATATTCCATCTAAATCAGGATGGTACTTCATCGAGACTGATACGCCTATCGATAAATTAGCAATTGTAGGTGATCCAGTTGAACCAAGGAACTACAATATTCCGGAGAAAGTAAAGTCTAATAAATACTTATTAGATAAAGGATTTGCAATTAACCAAAATAATAAGGATTTATATATTGTATATTCCGGACATGCTCAAAACCTTAAAGCTCGAGCAAGAGAACATAGTTTTGGCGGGAATGGCACTGGATGCTTAGCAATTTCTAAGTATAATGTATTAAAGAAATTTCATTGGACTTTTTGTTATTTAAGATTTGAAGAATTCGATATTAAATGCGGTGATGATAAAAATGCTAGAATCTATGGAGAGCAAATATTCCGAGCTGAATATGGATTTCCAATATTGTGTTCGGAGTGATATGAAATATTCAATGCTTATATTATTAATTTAATTGGATGAAAGATATAAAAAACCTGATGCAGGAATTAAAATAATTTACTTTGAAATAGTTTTAATAATTTCGTCAATACTCAATTCGATAGTTGTTCCTTGTGCCAGAGGAAAATGATCGGGTAATTTAGTCAAAATATTGCCATAAATAACATCATCAATTATTGATTCAATTTCAAGATCGATCAATCCACCGTCAGCTTTAAATACAGGAAATTTTGATATCAAGAAAAAGACTCTTATTATAATAAAGTCGCCTTCTTCAAGTTTAGAGATATCTATTTCTTTATCATATGATGGAAACTCTTTAGGATAGAAACCTTTGATCTTTGATTTATTTCTTGAATAGACATGAAATCCTTCTTCTTTAAGATCAGAATTAAACTCCGAATGTAATTCATTATTATTTATCATAAAAAATACCTTGAGCTAAATAATGATTTATGTTTATAGATCCAACAGCTTGACATTCCAATATTCGACATATTTTATATAGGCATCTTCTGATGTTAAAAACATTGTATGTTCATTCGGATATATTCTATATGCCTGTATATTTTTATTTCCTGACCGTGATGCTTTCACTGCTCTGTGGTTTCCATCGACAATATTAAATCTAGTAGGACTTATTTCTGCTAAAATTATTGGTATAGAAATGTCAACTTTACTAAGATGATTTTCATCAATGCTTGCAAAACTGATATTATCTGAGATAATTGTGATATCAATTCTTTCAGGTGAAAATTTATCTTTATTCTTTTGAATGTATTTAATCATTTGAGTAATATTAAATTCCAATATACCGTTAGGATACAATTCATCTCCATCAGCAACAGGGCATGGCTTGAAATTTTTATCTAGCTTTAATTTCATAGGGGCTTCAAGTCGATTAATTAAAGACATAAGTATAATCCATTGGCTTTAAGATAGAATTTTATAAATTGTTTTCCTAAATATTTCTTTAAACTGAGTATTTGATTCACCTGCTACTCAGTTTATTAAAAAACTTTTATTGATAATCTCAATTTCTCCAGGAGTCAATTCTTTATAAGCTTTTCTAAAATCATAATTCTCTCCCATGATAATAGTTTCATCATTTTTTAAGAATGGAGCTGATAAAATTATTTTCACTGCAACAACTTGCTCTTGAAATATTTTTTTAAAAATTTCTTTTCTATTGGCTGTTGTTAAATTAAGTAATACATCTCCGTCAAATTTAGTCAATACACCTTCTGCAACTGATTTTTGATTATTTGCAAATGTAAATTCAATTTTTGCAATAATAGTTTCTGATTTTAATTTTTGAAAAACATTAAGACTTTTTTTCGATATAAATCCATATGCATCGATCATACTATTATAATATAAAACTAGATTCTCGTATTTCTTATCACTTTTCTGAGATATTTCAACTCCATTAATACCGCCAAACGATCCAGCATTAATACTCCATTCTTTCTGCTGAGCAAAAGAAAGATTAGTAATGAACAGTAATAATATAATAATAAAAACCTTTTTCATATTTTTATCCTCTAATATTTTTTCATTTGATAAATAGTTTTCAATAAGTCTCAGTTAGCTAAATATTTACAATTTAAATCTGCTATTGACACGTTAATCTCTTATTTAAATTCAACATAACACCTCCCATACCTATGCTTTCCAAAAAAGGATGCCAAGGAGTCGGACCCAAAAAATTGAAGTAATTACCAAAAGGCACATTTTTAAAAGATATAAATGGAAATTTTTGTTGAGGATTTAAAGATTTATAAAAAGCTTTAGAGTCCCAAACTATAACCACTATACCTCTCAGTCCTGCTGACGAAGCACAATATTGGAAAGATTCCGCTATTTTCTTTTGTTCAGAAGATGATTTATAACCAAATTCATTATTTAAGGGAATAATGATCATATCTTGTCCTTGCTCATTAATGTGGGCAATATCAAATATTTTTTCAGCTAATGCATATTGAATACTATAACACATAATAAATAAAATAATTACAGTTTTTAAAACATGTCTCATAAATATACTCTCCTTTTCCAATTTAAATGAAGTTTCTATTATATCTTAATATTAAAAATTATTTTTGATCTAATTTTTATTCTATTTATAAAAGAATCTATTTAATACATTGAAGCAATATAAAAAACTACATTCGTTTCTTTTATTATTTCTTATCAGCTGGTTTTTCTTCAAATTCAATAAGTTTTTTCGTAAGTTCCTGCATGGATTTTATAACCGCTTTATTGCTAATGTATTTCGTCATAACTATTGCAACGCTTTTCTCTGTTTTCTCAGATATTTCTTTCAATTTATCATATTCGGTTTTCAATTCAGGAAATTCTTTTTGTGTTTTGAGCTCTGGATATTTACTTTCAAGCTCTTTTGCTTTTTTTGATAATACAACCATGGAATCACCATATTTATCTATAGCATCTTCAATATCTTTCCCATTTTTAGCTTTTTCGATGCTTGCACCATATTCTTCCTGAATCTTTATTGTTTCGTTGATGTAATCTTTCAACTCAGAGGTTTTACGTCCACAACCAACAAACATAATAACAACAATGACTAAACTAAATAAACTTTTTTTTAACATTAAAAATTCTCCTATTTTGATTTTAGGAATTTCCGTTTAAAACGTTAAATTGATTTATTAATTATCACTTATTATTTCTATTATTTCCCCAATGGGTGATCCATTTTGAAAATAATTAACCTGATTTATTTTGAACTTAATAGATTTTTTTAATCCTTCTTTTGCCATTTCTTTAACTTGATTCTTGAATTTATTATCTTTCTTAAAATATACCGGATTCATATCACTATCCGTAAAAGTCCAATAATTTTCAAATAATCCAAAATAACTTAACATTAACGTAGCTGTCTGTCCAACCGCAGATTCACTGTCTAAAGTAATATCAGTATAAGAAGTATATTCACAATATGCAGTAGAATTAAATAAAATCGTTGAACTACTTACAAATATAAAAGCAATAATTATAACTAATCTTTTCATTATACACCTCTGATAAATTATCTTTAATACAAATCATAACACGCTATTGTAAAGTAATTATTTTAAATATACAAATATAAATCTATCGCATAACAACTAACGATTTAAGTGTACTGTAAGTGTACTACAGGGATGCAAATTGAAGCAAACTCAAGCAAAGTAGATCAATTTTTTCTTCTAAATTTTAACACTTTTGATAGTAATGTTAAGCAATTTACAACCAATTCACAACATTCTAAAGCAACTTAAAGCAATTTGACCTTTTGACCAGACTCGTAATGAGCAGGTCGTGCGTTCGATTCGCATCGTTGGCTGATAACACCTGATTCAATCAGCAGTTACAGTATTCGTATAACAAAGATTAAATAAAATTCTCAAGTGTACTGTAAGTGTACTACTTTCAAGAAATTTTTCTAAAGAGTATTACTTCAGCCAACTTTTCGACCTTTTGTTTTGCATCTTTACCACCGGCTTGAGCATAAAATTTTTCTGTAACTGTCACAGAACTATGCCCTAAAAAAGCTTGAATGTCTTGAAGTGCAACTCCTTGATCTCTAAGACACTGAGCATATACATGCCGAAGATCGTGTATATGCAGACTAGTCCCATTCGGTAGTGGATTGAATGATAATTTATTTCTTATTCTTTCAAAAGCATTTCGATACCAGTCCACAGTTGACCACTCTTGAAATACTCTCCCTTCTTTATCTCTTGCCTGCTCTCTCATTTCTTGAAAATGCTCAACAAGATAATTAGGGATTGCAACTACCCTACTCTTATTACCTTTTGTTGTAGATGCTCTGAGATATATTCTCGAATGTTTGAAATCAATATCTTTGAACTGTAATTCAAACATCTCACCTCTTCTGAAGCCTGTTGATAGAGCTATGAGAATGGCAGAAAATATTAGATCACCTTCTTCTCTGGCTTTCTCCAACAACTCTTCTATCTGTTCCGAAGTAAGGAATACTTCACGCTTGATGCTCAGACCTTTAATTTTCTGATTAAAACAGGGATTGATCTTTGTGTAAAGCTCACGCTCGATAGACCATGTAAAGAACTTAGAAAGTTCAGCAATTTCTCTATTAATCGTTCTATCAGAAAGAGGTGCACTTCCACGCTGTTTAACTTGTGTTCTTCGCCATGAAATATAATCTTTAACATGAGATATCCTAAACTCTTCAAGCAGCATATCATCATAACATTCTTTAAAATATTTGAAGATATTAAAAGTATAGCCGACCATCCTTCCAAAATAATTAGCATCAACATTTTCAAGATATTGATGCATAGCTTCAAAGAGCATCGGAAGTTTAGATTTAGATTCTTCCTCTTGTTGCTTCTGTTCTTTTAATTTAATTCGTTCTCTGACTTCATTTTCCCAACGTGTATACAAATTTAAAACAGCGGATTTTTTGCATGTCTCGTGATGTTTAAATTGTACACCATTGATATAAATCTTAAACCTGTACCGAATTAAACCATTTGATAATTCATTTATAAGTGTATAGCTCATTTTCTCTCCTTTCTTAATGAAGAAAAAATTGAGAAATACTTGCTTGAGTACAAATAGTATTTCTCAATCTCTTATCAATGTCAATTAATAAACTTTAAATTTTTTAATTGAATTTATTACTTCATCAGGATCGAAAAGAAACGTTCTACTGTTCGGAGAATAAGCATTAATCTTTTTCTCTCTCACCCATTTTTGAATTGTGTAGACAGAGATATTTATAATTTCAGATAGTTGTTTTGATGTAATAAGTTTTTCGGACATGTTGCCACCAAGGATTTTAAATTATCTTTGCCCTTTTTGCAAAGTTAAAGTTATTCACCCGTTGCGGGCTGTAATACTTTTTTCTCCTTAGTTCGCAGAGCGATTACAAAGTGTAATTATTCTGCTAAATAATCAGGCGATTATTTATTACATCCAGTTAATTATAAACAGCAAAATTTGTCAAAGAAAAATTCAAACTTTTTTCTGATAAGCACCAGAATTCCCCATCTTCAAGGCAATGATTTTTTTAATTTTATGACAATTATATTACTAATAAAATATTATGATAGGGTGATTTATAAAGAAATCAATTGATGAAGGACGAGTGGATACTCAGGATTTAAAAAGGAAGGTACTATAGTTACCAAAGAATGAATTTATTATTTTGAGGTTTGAATGTCATGTTGAAATGCTATCTGTGTTACTACTTATCATTGAATAAAGCAGAGGGTGAGATATTAAATCTTCTACATATTTTAAATACGGTCTCCATAGTTATATTTATTTTACCAGCTTCAATTTTCTGATAATACTTGTATTCAATTCCTTCGTCTCCTTCAGACATCTGCTCCTGCGTGAGTTTTGCTTCTTCTCTCCTAATTTTTATCATTTTGCCAAGTTGATTAAGGAAAAGCAAAAATTCTTCATCATTCATTTTTTGATTTTTCATGGATAAATTTGTATCAAAAAGTGCTTGATTTTAACACCGTGATATAATACGGTGTTTTTGTTGGAGCATTAATTTTAAAAAAAATGATTATAAGTGCTTTAACAAAGGAGAGCTTTATGAAAAAGTTTTTTCTTAAACTCATTTTATCTACAGTTACTTTTTTAGTGCTTTTAGGGAGTTGCGGATGTAGTAATAAAAGTGAAGATGATAACAGTGAAGATAATAAAGCTCCAACAGAATTATCATATTCATTACCAAATGCTGTATATACTTTACATGAACGAATTGCTGATAATATTCCAACAGTATCAGGAATTGTGACATCATATTCAATTGATCCAGCTCTTCCATCTGGTTTAACAATAGATAGTGATACAGGTATTATTTCTGGAACTCCAATCACCTTACAACTTGCAACAGTATACACAGTAACAGCGAGTAATGAATTTGGATATGCAACAACTTATGTGGCAATAACCATAGATGATAATCCACCCTCAAATTTATTATATTATTCACAAACAGCAGTCTATACTATTAATAAACAAATCACGAATAATACTCCAACAGTGACAGGATCTGTTTCGTCATATTTAGTTGATCCACCTCTTCCATCTGGTTTAACAATAGATAGTCTAACAGGTGTTATTTCTGGAACTCCTACTGAATTGCAAACAGCAACTGATTATACTATAACAGTTAGTAATCAGTATGGTTTTACAAAAGATATTATATCAATTACAGTAAATGATACTGCTCCGACAAATTTAACTTATCCGTTACCAACAGTAGTATTAGCAAAAGGAGTAAATATCGGAAATATTGCTTCTTCAACATCTGGAACACCAACTTCATGGTCAGTAAGTCCGAGTCTTCCAGATGGGTTGACTCTTGATAGTTCTAATGGAAATATTTCTGGGTCTCCAACAACAACTCAATCGAATAATACTTATACTATAACAGCAATAAATTCAGGTGGATTCTGTAAAACAAATCTATCAATCATTATAGTGGATTCAATGTATGTATGCGGTTGTTGCTATAATGACGCAGGAGTATCAGTAGCTGGTTATTGGCTGAATGGTACTTGGGTAAATTTTAGTAATCCATATGGAAGTTCATATAATACACATGCATCTTCTCTAACTTTATCTGGAACTGATGTCTATGTTCTAGGGACTTGTAATAACAGTTCTGGAGTAAGTATTCCTGGCTATTGGTTAAATGGAACATGGACTGTCTTAACTAACTCATACGGAGGAGGTGTCGGTTCAATAGCAATTTCTTCTGGTAATGTTTATGCCTGTGGATATTGTAATCTAAGCTCCGGATTACCAGTGGCTGGCTATTGGGTAAATGAGACATGGAATGCCTTAAGTAATCCATATGATGGAAGTACTATTGGATTAGCAACTTATTCAATAGCTGTTTCCGGAAGCAGTGTTTATGTTAGCGGATTTAGTAATAATGGTTCAGTTAGTGTTCCTGGCTATTGGTTGAATGGAAGCTGGACAGCTTTAACAAATCCTTATGGATCTTCTATAAGTGGCAATAACATTTCTATTCAAGTATCTGGAAGTAATGTCTATACCGCTGGGTTTTGCTATAACTCTTTTGCTCAGAATAAACCCGGCTATTGGTTAGATGGTTCATGGAATGATTTATCTGTAGATTTTGGAGGCATGTCTATTTTCTTATATTTATTTGACAGTAATGTATATGTTGCAGGATTTCGTATATCAAACTCTGGTCATTATCTACCCGGTTATTGGTTAAATGGAGCATGGGTAGCACTAGATATGTCAACATATAACTATGGGCAGAGTAGTTCAATAACAGTTGCTGGAGGTGATGTGTTTGTATCAGGTGTCCAATATAACGATTCTTCATTATTTTTATCTGGTTTCTGGGTTGATGGGAATTGGATACCTTTAGTAAATCCTTATGGTTCATCTTATTCAAGTCAGGTTGGATCTGTTATAGTAAATACTCAATAATAAACTTATAAGCATGATAGAGGCATGAGGGCACAGAAATATTGTAATTTGAGTTGTAAAAAAACTTTTTAACTGACAATATTAAACTAAGCTTAACGAAAATAATAGTTAAACAGATGAAAAAACAATGATGTGAAAGTTGTATTGCAGTTGAATGAAATTTTAACTTATTAACCTAACTCCCAACACTGAAGAAGTAAAAATATAAATTAGTATTGACAATTTCATCAGAATAGATATTATAAATAAGAATAGCACCTTTTTAATTCTCAACTTGCAGGTGGGTAAACATAGCTAAAGCAGAGGTAGACTTCATTCAAAAACCCTGCTCAGTCAAGCAGGGTTTTTTATGCCCTGCATATATTGGCAATATGATAGCAAAGAAGAATTTTCAGATTTAATAAGTTAAAAACATAGTTTTTAATCTCTTATGTTTAAAGAATTATAAAAGGAGATTTATTTTGGCATTAATCAATCTTGATCCATATGTAACTGTTAAGAAGCTGAAAGAAGGTTTCAATTCAGAAACGGGTTTAAATCTTATAGTCTATGATATAAATAAACTAGCTGACGATAGTATGGTCTTAAGTAAGCTTCTAGGAAAAGATAATTGTCTTTCAAGTAAATATAGATCATACAAGTTAAATAGTTTCTACCATTTCTGTTTAAATACAGATATTAAAAAATTAAAAAAAGAAATATTTGAGATATACGGTATTAAGATTGATATTAAAAGCAACGGGAGCATACTCAATAATAAATCTATTCTTTCTGATTATATTCCAGAGTTCATTAAAAATAAAAAATATAATTTTGAAAGAATAGATGCTTTGAATGAGCGCCTGATTAAAATTGAAAAAGATATTTATAACCAATGGCTGAAACTTAAACAAAGGTTAAACTCTGAAATTCTAAATTCAGATGACTGGCTTTTAGATTATGAAATTGAATTAGATATTGGATATTATCTCGATGAGATTGATCCTCTATATGATGAAGATACAGAAAATCTGCTTATCAATTATTCTGGTTCTCTTGGTAAAAGAGAATTGATTAGTGGCATGATAAATGATGGCTATGATCATAATGATGTTTTTTTTGATATGAATTTTTCGTCGCCACATTGTTATTTATTTCACGATTTATCTAATCATAATCGTGTCACTTTTAATGAGTTGCAGAGGATAGGAAAAATATGGGTAGATATAAACGTATCTCATCAACACTGCTATGAAAACATTAAAGTCTGAACTAAATAAATAAAACTGTTAAACATCGGAAATCAATTGTGAAAATACAAAGTTAGGTTAATATGAAAAGAAACTCAAACGAAAATATCTATACTCTATTTGCTGATTGGTTGAAACAGATTGAATCTCAGTTAAATGTTGCCCTAGTCAGAGCTCCTTATAAAAAAGGAAAGATTTATTACTTCAAAGGTATTCCGGAAAATTTTCTCTCTTTGCAGATTGATGATGGTGGTATTGTCGTGTGGGTTTTCCATGAAGGTGAAGCGGTAGAGATGCTCCGCGACATAGATGCAGTTCTAGGTTACAAGCGGGGCAATGGGTATTACTGCAAATTGTGTAATGTACCAGAATACTATCCATCTATTAAGAAATTTTATACTGATCATTGTTTCAGTAAACTATTGAAATGGATTAACATGGAACTTGCACTTTCTAAATATTTAGAGATTTGTTTTGAAGGAAGCGGGTCATCATGGGCAACTCTTGATATTAATATCAGGTTCAGAAAAAAGCTTAAAGAATTTGTTAAATCAGCTTTCAGTTTTAAGGAAAATTTAAAAGTCAAAAAATTTAGGGTAAAGTTATGGGCATAAAAAATGAATAATAAATTTAAAATTATAATATAAGTTATTCAAACATAGGAAGCTACTTCCTGTTCTTTTAAATTAGTTACATATATTGTAATAATCATTTCAGACAAATGTTATAGTAAAGGCAGATTTATTCCATATTGCGTGCCTATAAAAAAGCTAAAAAGGAGATTCAACATGTACATTATTCAAAAATTTATCCTCTCAAAGATGCAAGAGAAGCAAATAAGCAGAGTAGAATTTGTTAATCGGATAGGCTATCACAACATCGCCAAGGGTCTTAGACGATTTGACGAATTCATTAAAGAAAATAATTTTAATAAAATGATTCTGGATAATCTTCACCTGGCACTTGATGAATCTATAGAAATTGTGGATTGTAAGTTCAACGAAACAAAAATTGAAATTCAAAAAGATATTGATGCAGCTAAATCTCTACAAGAAGAATTTGAACGTAAAAGTTTTGTTCCCTTCCTTTACTGTCACACTGAACGAAGAGTCCCAAGTCCAATATTTGTTTGTGTAGTTTTGGGAGCAGACAGAATTAAAGTACAGAAACTACCTCATAATTATAACTTGCTCTCAGTAAATGATCAGGAAATTTTACGAAAAGAACTTATAGCTAAACTTATAGAAAAGTACAACGGAATAATCCCGACTTTTGGTGGTATTATCTGCTTCACGCTAAAGCGTAAGTATGATGATATCGAAGATGAAAGAGAAGTTTTTGATCTCAACGGGATTTTGATTCCTAGTCCACCTGCTGAATATAAGAAAATATCTATTGGTAGCACTTCCATTTCTATTAAAGGAAAAGATATCACTCAATTGTTTCAATGTCTTAAATGGGAACGTAAAAGTCAGAGAGATTGATATGAATTCAAAAGCTTTCTGGATTAGTCCAGCAATGGAAATTCTCAATGTCAAGATAAATCATATCTCTGAAGTCATAGATAATCCCGAACATTTCGGATTAACTTATAACTACATAAAAGCGATTTATAATGATGAACATGAAGTACTAAGAACTGAAGGTCGAGCAAGGAAGCGGATAATTATTGATCTGATTCAGCAAGGATGGATACGAATCAGGGAATATCCCAAAAGAGCTTCATGGACAGTTAATGTTTTTGAAATGAATGAACAGGTTCTATATGTTTTAAACTCCTGGACTAATGAGATGATACATTCCGGTGTATCTCCCTTTGATGAAGTTGTTATTGATATACCGGATAAAAGAAAAACATATTCAATGAAAGAAATATCATAATTGCTTCAACATCAAGAATTACTTCATCTAACTAAAGAAAAGGTTAAACTACTTTGAAATTAAAAGACTTAAAATATCTGAATGAATTTTTATGTATGCTATTCAATTTCTTTAAAGAAAACGGAATCACATCGGATCTAAAACAGATAAATGATTATGATGATTTAATGAAAAGAATACTTGAATCCGAATTTATCAGTTTCAACTTTAATCCAAGTATTGAAAATTACGGCATAGATTTCAAGTTAAGTCAAAGAATTGAAGAAGCAGAAGTTTATATGTTCAATTTCGGTAAAAGTGAAAATACTAAAAGCAGTAGTATACTTTTTGATTTTGGAGAAAGAGAATTTACCAGTTTTTTAACTTTTAGCTGGTATGAAGAAAAGTTACCACCTTTCATAAAAGATTTTCTAAATGAAGAAAGTAAAATTATTTTATCAGATGATGATGAGAATTTAATGGAGCCGGATCTTTTCTGGACGGAGACCATGTCATTAGATCAATTCAAATTATTTCTGACTGAGAACTGCAAGCAGAAGCATGTCACATGGGTTGCAGTGGATTGATATTATAAAAAATATAAATAGTTTTCAGAGATATTAGCCATTTCTCTAAAAAAATATAAGAGGCAGCTATAATGACTACAAAACCAGAAAAGAAAATTAGAAAAGATTCAGCTCCAAAAGACGAAGAATCAATTGATCTCGAATTTCAATTGTATTCTAAATTAGCAAATTCAAATAACTATCTACATGAATCAGAATTAGAATCAGGTTGTTTATATTATATTAATGCACGGAATGCTCATCTAGGAATTTGGATTCCTAAGAAAAGTGGTTTCATCATATCTCGTTTTAAATTTGATGCTAATTATCTTTTCATTGAATATCATTTTGATACTGGCACGCCTTATGGTACAGTTAAGCCATTTATAAAAATTGAGAAAGTTCCATTCGACAATATGCAAATACAGCGATTAGGACAGGACACAGTGCCTTCATCTAAGAATAAATTATATGAATCTATATTGAATTATTTAAATCTGAAAGCTGATGAAGTACCATTTTTATGGATT
>Ga0172381_10004186_pt1 | contig 14986 bp, 13 predicted proteins | sample Leawel6488metaG_FD_119754 | JGI IMG/M metagenome (GOLD analysis project Ga0172381, IMG submission 119754) | Leachate microbial communities from a municipal landfill in Southern Ontario, Canada - Leachate well 64-88 metaG | ecosystem: Engineered > Solid waste > Landfill > Unclassified | place...
ATGTTGGACCAAAGACTAGAGAGAAGATTAATTCGTTGTAACGATTGTAAAAATTAAAACATTATTTAACGGCTCAGTCGCCTCTGGTGACTGAGCCGTTAAAAACCCAGGATATTTCTAATGTTTTGGTCATGGATAAAATTGTGATATAATATATATATGAGCAATAAAATTATTATTGCTAATTTTAAAATGAATCTGTCTTCTAAAGAGGAGGCGATTGATTTGTGTCAGTATTATCAACAAAAAGACAAGGAATTGTCTAATGTTGACTTTATTGCTGTGCCAGATTTTCTTTGGTTAGAGGATGTGGTAAAATTAGGAGTAGTTACCAGTAGTCAAGATTGTTTTTTTGAAGACTCCGGTGCTTTTACTGGAGAGATTTCACCGATGATTTTAAAAAATCTAGGAGTGCAATATTGTATTATTGGTCATTCAGAAAGAAGAAAATTAGGAGATACCGATGAAATTATTAATAAAAAAATAAAAGCAGTGGAGAAGAACGGATTGATTCCTATTTTATGTGTCGGTGAAACTTTAGAACAAAAACAATCCGGTCAAAAAGAAGAAATTTTAAAGAATCAGATTACTAAAGCATTGAATAATATTTCACCACCCACCTTTTTGATAATAGCTTATGAGCCAGTTTGGGCCATTGGTACGGGTTTGGCAGAAAATCCTGATGAAGCAGAAAAAACTATGGAATTTATTTTAAATTTAGCTAAGCAAATAATTCCTGAAGCAACGATAAAAATGATTTATGGCGGCTCAGTAGATGTTTTAAATATTGCGAGCTTCGTAAATAAAAAAATAATTCAAGGCGCCCTTGTCGGGGGAGCCAGTCTAAAAAAAGAGGAATTTGCGAAAATATTAGAAATTGCTAATTCTTCAAATAACCCCAGTTAAGTAATTTATTTTTCCATTGTAATAAATGTCAAAATGAATAGAAATTAAATTATTATTTAATAAATTAATTTTTACTTAACGGGGCAAGATAATATGAATCAAGAAAACGCAAAAGATAGCGCGTTAAAAGCCTTGTCGCTTTTCTTATTAGTCGCATCATTAGTCGGTTTAGTATGGGGTTGGTCAATTTATAAAAAATCAGCCAATAGTGCAGCCGCTAATACTATGGCTGTTTCAGCCGAGGGTAAGGTAACAATGAAGCCAGATTTGGCTATTATTAATTTTTCTGTTGTGACACAGGGACAATATCCCAGTAGCGTGCAAAAAATTAATGATGAAAAAATGTCTTTGGCTATACAATACTTAAAAGATTCAGGAGTTGATGAAAAAGACATTAAAACTACGTCTTATTCTTTGAATCCGCAGTATGATTATTCTTGGTGCCGCACCACTGGAAGCAGTGATATTTATTGCCCAGCTAAAATAGCAAGTTATATTTTAAATCAGGGGGTGGAAATAAAATTGCGTGATTTAACTAAAGTTGGAGAAATTATGGGAAATTTGCCGGATAAAGGGGCTAATGAAATTTCTGCCATTAATTTTACCATTGATGATCTTGATATTCCTAAGATTGAAGCCAGAAAGCAGGCTATTGAAAAAGCTAATGCTAAGGCATTGTTAATTGCTGATGCGGCAGATGTAAACTTAGGTCGCATTGTCAATATTTCTGAGGGTACTAGTTATACTCCTTATCCTACTTATGCTACCAAATCAATGGAGGATAGTAGTATGGGTAGAGGTTCTTCTCCGATTGAAACTGGTTCTAATGAAATTACTGTTAATGTGACTATTACCTACGAAATTAAGTAATGAAATCAATCAAAATAATTGATGTAAAAAATAAAAAAGTTTTTGTCCGAGTTGATTTTAATTTAGATTTGGATAAAGACGGAAATATTTTAAGCGACTTTAGGGTCAGGGCTGTTATTCCAACTATCCAATTTTTATTGGAAGCAGGCGCAGATAAAATAATTATTGCCAGTCATCTGGGGAAACCTAATGGTAAAGAAGAAAAGTTAAGTTTAAAATCAATTGCTGGATATTTAGGAGGATTATTAGAAAAAAATATTTTATTTTTAGACGATTGTATTGGAGAGAAAACTAAACAAGAGATAAATAGTAGTTCCACGGGAAGCATTATTTTATTAGAAAATTTGCGTTTTTATGAAGGAGAAGAGAAAAATGATGAAGAGTTTTCTAGGCAATTAGCTGATTTAGCTGATGTCTATGTTAATGATGCTTTTGGGGTTTGTCATCGCTCCAGTGCTTCTGTAGTGGCTATTACTAAGTTTTTACCTAGCTACGCCGGATTATTATTGGAGAAAGAGATAGAAAATTTGAAAAAAGTAAAAAATGATTTTATTAAGCCACTAGTTTTGATTTTCGGTGGAGCTAAAATTTCCACAAAATTACCTTTAATAAAAAAGTTTTCTGAAAAAGCTGATAATATTTTATTGGGCGGAGGCTTGGCTAATACGGTTTTAAAATCTAGAGGAGGGGAAATTGGGAAGTCTTTGTTTGAGCCAGAATTATTATTAGAGGCTGGAGGGTTAAGTGAAAATATTATTATGCCAACTGATTTTCTAGTTGGTAATTCTTTAGAAGATACGCAAGCGCGTATAGTAGATATTGGAAGAGTAGCTAATAATGATTTGATTTTAGATATTGGTCCTAATTCTTTGAATAATTTTATAAATATTATTCAAAGTGCTAAAACTATTATTTGGAATGGACCGTTGGGTTATTTTGAAAATTCTATTTTTGCAAAAGGTACAGACGGTATTATCAAAGCTATGTCGGAAAGTCAGGCTTTTAGTGTGGTGGGTGGAGGGGAAACTTTGTTGGCTTTGGAAAAAACAAAAGCTTTTGATAAGATGGGTTTTGTTTCCACCGGAGGAGGAGCCATGCTTTCTTATTTGAGTGATGAAGAGATGCCGGGGTTAAAGTTTTTAAATCAATGAATAATAAAATTTGGAAAATTAAAGAATCAGCGCCAATAGAGTTTTTTAACGGTTTGGAGCAATTTCCCAGATCGATTTTGCAGATTTTTTGGAATCGCAGCATGACTGATATTGGAAAAATCAATTCTTTTTTAAACCCGTCTTTGAAGGATTTTCACGACCCTCTTTTGATGAAGAATATGAAAGAAGGGGCTGGCAGGATTGCGCAGGCTATTAAAAATAATGAAAAGTTAGCTGTCTATGGAGATTATGATACTGATGGTATTTGTTCTTGTGTTATTTTAGTTAAAGCTTTTGAGAGATTTGGTTTTAAAAATTACGATATTTTTATTCCTAATCGTTTTAAGGGGGGATATGGGCTTACTAATGATCGGGTTCAACAAATTGCTGATTTAGGCGTAAAATTATTGATTACTTTTGATTGTGGTATTACCGATGTTGATGAGGTGGAATTTGCCAAAAGTTTAGGCATGGAGGTTTTAATATTTGATCATCATATACCTCATGAAAAAATGCCTGATGCTGTAATTGTGGATGCTCACCAGTTGGGAGATGAATACCCTTTTAAATATTTAGCCGCTACCGGATTGGCTTATAAAACTGTACAAGTATTGGCTGATTTAATGGATTTTCATTTTAAACCCAGCTTAGAAAAGCAGGTTTTGGAATTAGTGGCCATTGCTACTATTGCTGATCAAGTTCCGATGATTGATGAAAATAGAACCTTAGTAAAGCTTGGTTTAGAGCAATTGAAAGATACTAGTAATATAGGTTTAAAGGCCTTGCTTAAAGTAGCGGGTATTTCTGATGTAAAAAAATATGATTCCTATCATGGTGGATTTGTGATTGCTCCACGTTTAAATGCTGTTGGTCGAGTGCGTCATAAAACCCCAGAAGGGAGGTATGATAGCACCGATTATAGTTTTGAATTATTGACGACTGATAATGAAAATGAAGCGCAGATGTGGGCCGAGAAAATTAATGAATTAAATTTAGAAAGAATGCGTTTGAGTCAGAAAATTTATGCGAGTATTCAAGAAAAAATTAAAATCCAAGGCGGGCCTGAAAAAATAATTTTTATGGGCGGGACAGATTGGTCTCATGGAATTATTGGTATTATTGCCGGTAAATTAAAAGATGAGTGGCATCGTCCGGTTCTTCTTTATTCTCAGGATGAGACTATCAGTATTGGTTCTAGTCGTTCTATTCCCAATTGTAATCTGGTAGAGCTTTTGGAAAGAGGGAAAGACTTATTAGTAGAGGCCGGCGGGCATAAATTATCAGCCGGTTTTACTATTAAAAATGAAAATATAGAAAAATTTCATGAATTTTTATTAGCCGAGGGTGCTAAATTGAAAGACGAAGACTTAGTTCCGGTTTTGGATATAGATGCGGTTTTAGAGCCGGAAGATATTTCTTCGAGTTTTTGGTCTTTATTTCGCCAATTAGAGCCCTTTGGTAAAGATAATCTAGAGCCGATATTTTTGATGAAAAATTTGAATGTTTTTTCTATACGAACCGTAGGTAATGGTTCTAAACATGTAAAAATGATAGTGGAGAAAAATAAAAAATCTTTTGATGTTATTAGTTTTAATAGTGCAGAAAAACTTTCTTTTTTGGAAAAAGGAATGAAAATTGATTTAGTTTTTACTTTGAAAGAAAATGAATGGCAGGGAAGAACTTATTTAGATTTGGAATTAGTAGACGTTAAACAAGTATAATATGAAAAAAGAAATTGCTGATAAAATTATTATTCATACCGATGGTGGTAGTAGGGGTAATCCCGGTAAAGCGGCCATTGGCGTTGTGATTGATGGAATCGGAGCGGAATTAAAAGAATATGGAGAGTTTATTGGTGAAACCACTAATAATGTGGCTGAATATCAAGCTGTAATTTTCGCTTTGAAAAAGACTAGGCAATTAGCGGGTAGAGAAGCTTTGGAGAACACTCACGTAGAAGTTTATGTAGATTCGGAATTAATTTGTCGGCAATTAAGGGGTGAATATAAGGTTGAAAATAAAGAAATGCAGTCGCTTTTTATGGAAGTTTGGAATTTGAAATTTGATTTTTCCCATCTTAGTTTCCATGAGGTGCCTAGAGAAAAGAATGTTTTAGCAGATAGATTAGTTAATGCTTGCTTGGATAAACAGTCGTCAAAATTATTTTAAAAGGTCGTAGTTATAATAATAAAAAATATGGATCAAATAAATCAAAAAATAGAAGAAAAGTGTTGTGATGGAAATTCTAAGGTAAGAATTGGAATATTTTTTCCGATTATTATTGGTTTGAGCTTAATTTTAAGTGCTGCGGTGGTTGGTTTTGTAATTTATCAAACCAAGGCCATGGACAATACTTTACAGGTAACCGGTTCTGCTAAAAAGGTGGTTTCTGCCGATGTAGTGAAATGGAATGGGGAATTTATGAGAAATGTTAAAGTTGATACTTTAAAATCTGGCTATGCGCAAATGGCAACTGATTTAGAAAAAGTTAAATCTTTTTTGAAGGATGAAGGAATTAACGAAACAGATGTTAATATTTCTCCAGTTAATATGTATGAACAATATAATTATAAATCTGATGGTAGTTCTGAAAAAAATTATAATCTAAGTCAAACCATCCAAATTCAATCAGGGGAAGTAGATAAAATAACTAATTTAGCCAAAAATGTTCAAAAATTAATTGAAGCTGGAGTTATTTTTTCTAGCCGTTCTTTGGAATATTACTATACTAAATTACCAGAGGTGAGAGTAGAGTTGTTATCCGAGGCAGTAAAAGATGCGCGTAATCGAGCTGAAAAAATAGCCCAAAGTAATAATGATCAGGTGGGTACTTTAAAATCAGCTAGCGTAGGTGTAGTGCAGGTTTTGCCTGTTAATTCCACGGAAATATCCGATTATGGTGCCTATGATACTTCTAGTATAGAAAAAGAGATAATGATTACCGTAAGAACTGTTTTCCAAATGAAGTAATATGGTGAAATACATTGTTGGGGTAGACGAAGTTGGGCGGGGCGCCGTAGCTGGTCCGTTAGTTCTCGGCGCTTCCGCTGGATTTTTTAATCAAGAAAATAAGAAATTTTTAAAAGGGATTAGAGACTCCAAAAAATTAACCCCCAAACAAAGAGAGGATTGGTTTTCGAAATTTAAAAAAGGAGAAATAAAATTTTATACTGTTGGAATTTCCAATAAATTAATAGATAAAAATGGAATGGGCTGGGCATTGAAAAGGGCAGTGGCTGATGTTTTGAAAAAGATTAATAAAATGCCAGATATGGTTTATCTTGATGGGGGATTACACGCGCCTGAAAAATACAAACAAAAAACTATTATTAAAGGTGATGATAAGATCCCGATGATTAGTGCTGCTTCTGTTTATGCCAAGGTTTATAGGGATCATTTAATGGTAAAAATGGATAAAAAATATCCTTATGACTTTAAAATTCATAAAGGATATGGAACTAAGGCTCATTTCGATAAAATTAAGAAAAAAGGTATCTCTGTTATTCATCGTAAAACCTTCTTGAAAAATCTGTCAAAATAGAATAAATTAGTAGGATAAGAAATAGATGCGGGCCGCCTTTAAAGGCGAGTCTCGCCCAATTAGGCGGGTATCGTATATCGGTATTACCACAGCTTTCCAAGCTGTTGAGAGGGGTTCGACTCCCCTTACCCGCTCAGAGTAAAGTTTATAGATGACATCTTTATTTAATATAGTAATTTCTGTTTTAACTTGATATACTTTCAATATGGATGAGTGTATTTTTTGTAAGATTATAAATAAAAAACTTCCAGCCAAAATTATTTTTGAAAATGATGAGTTTTTAGCTTTCTCGCCACTTGATCAAATATCAAAGGGGCATACCCTTCTTGTTTCTAAAAAACATTTTGAAAACATCTTCGATTTTGAGACAGAATCTCTAAAAAGGCTTATGGGGATTGCCCAAGAAATAGCAAAGGATATTACTCAGAAAAATGATGCGACGGGTATCAATCTTCTCCATGCTAGTGGTAAGGATGCGCAGCAGTCAATTCTTCATTTTCATTTACACATAGTTCCCAGATATAAAGATGACGGATTAGATTTGTGGTTAAAGAATAAGTTATAAATGTATGAATATACTTTTTCCAAAAGGTACAATTTTAATTACTAAACATTTTAATATTGGACAGGATTGGGAAATACCAATTTCCGCTTTTTTTATTGTTAGTGCTTTAGATAAATCAAAAAGATCCATTCAAGATTTTACCGATGATGAACTCATTGAACTTATTCTTACGATCAAGCAGGTGCGTAATGCTATTTCAAATGTCTTGCACATAAAAGATATATATATTTTTCATTATGAAGACAGTAGGCACGGGTTTCATATTTGGTTATTTCCTAGACATGGATGGATGGAACGGTTCGGAAGAGATATACAATCAGTACATCCTATCATGAATTATGCAAAAGAACACATGGCTACTAATTCAAATATAAAAGAAGTGAAAAATATTATAAAAAATATGAAAAAGTATCTGTCTCTGCGTTAACCTACTCTTAATGCTAAATCCGGTATCTCAAACACCTCAGTAGTAGTCATCCAATAAGTTCTAACGTCGTACACTATCCCGCTCAGACAAAAATATCCAGTATTGATGTTGGGTATTTTTTTTTACTCATAGGGGAGTGGGGCTATTTTTCGGCGTTATTAAAGTACTAAAAGTTATCCACAATTATTTGACATTGTGTTATTTTTCCAGGGTGGTAAACTATATATATAAAGAAAAGGTCCCGTTATTTTTTAAAAAATTAAATATAAGAATATATTATGAAGACATTTAATAAATTTTCATTAATTATATTAGTCGCTGTTTTTGGATTCGGTTTTTCTGGGTCAAATACTATTTTAGCGGCAACTACGCCGTCTCTTGGATTAGCTGATACATTCAGTATTTTAGCTAATACTTTTACTCGCAATATAGCGGTAACAGGTCTTACTGGAGATCTTGGATACACTACATTAAGTGGTTCAGGAACACATACTATTGTTGGCAATGTATATATAGGTGGAGGAGTGGGCGATGCTACTTATCAGCAAGCGGGGATAGATCAAGGTACTGCTTTAACTGCATTGAATAATCAACTACCTTGTACACATACATTCCCGGATACAGCTATTGATCTTGCTACAGATACCACCCATGGTCCTATTGGAGTTTATACACCGGGAGTTTATTGTACTCAAGCTACTCGTGCTGCAGAAATTGGGACAGCAGGAATTACTTTAGATGGAGCAGGAACATATATTTTTAGAATTAATGGTGCATTTACTTCAGTAGTTAATTCTAATGTTACATTGTCTAACGGTGCATCATCTTGTGATGTATTTTGGACTCCAACAGAAGCTACTACTCTTGCTGCCAATACTACATTCTCAGGAACTATTATTGATGCCGCAGGTATTACTGTGGGTGCTAATACCATATGGACAGGAAGAGCTTTAGCATTTGGTGGAACAGTTACGACTGATACTGACACTATTAATGCGACATGTCTTGCTGCTCCAGTACCTCCAGTTATTCCAGTTCTTCCAACCACCGGATGTGGTGATCAATGTCAGGCTGGTTACACACCAGTTCCTCCATTAATTAATGTTATAAAAATTCCTACTCCATTAGCATTGCCTCTTGGCCCGGGATCTGTCACATATGACTATACAGTTACTAATATTGGAATAGTTGCAATGAGTGACGTCACGATTGCTGATAATAAATGTCCTTCCATAGGATTTATCTCGGGTGATACTAATGGTGATTCAAAACTTGATATTAGTGAGATTTGGAAATATCGTTGTACTACTACACTTGCAGAAACTACTACAAATACTGTTACCGTAACTGGTAAAGCTTATGATTTTACAGCTATGGATGTTGCTGTTTCAACGGTTGTTGTTGGTGTACCACTTCCGCCACCATTAATTCATTTAGTAAAAAAACCCAATGTATTTGTTCTTCCTGCTGGCGGTGGAGCGGTTACTTATACTTATACCGTGACTAATCCCGGCACAGAACCATTAAGTAACGTCACTATTACTGATGATAAATGCACTGGTTTACCGGGTCGCGTTTCAGGACATCCGGGAGATCTTAATAAGAATGATTTATTGGAAAGTAATGAATCTTGGAGTTTTACTTGTCAAACAAATATCACAGAAACAATGTCAAATACTGGTACAGCTCAGGGGAGTGCTAATGGTTGGACTGCTGTCGACTTCTCACTAGCTACAGTAGTAGTAAATCCTCCGAAATTGCCCAATACAGGAATTCCTCCTGCAGGAAAGAGTACTACATGGTATATTATAATAATACTCGGTGTTCTCTTAACTGCTTCTGCTTCGATTATAGTTATAAAAAAACGTACCATTTAGTCTAAGTGTTGTGTAATTAAACAATGCGCTTGGCCTAAAGGCAAGAAGGGCCCCGCCAAGGCGGGGTCTTTCTTTTATGAGTTTAGGATATTTATGTAGTCTAAAATTTTATCAAGTCCAATATTTAAGTGATAAAAATTATGATTTTAGATGATCGCGATTTGTATAAAACAGTGTATAAATCAAAAAAATTTATTCTAATATTAATTGCGGTATTGATGTTTGGATGTGGTATAAATAATATTTTTGCTCAAACTAATTCTGATGTCTCATTTGTTCCCTTAATAGGAATCACATCAGTACCGGAACCATTATCGTTACCGAAAGAAGGGGGTAGCGTAACTTATAGTTACGCGGTTAAAAACTTTATTAAAGAGGCGCCCTTAACTGATATAAAAGTTGTTGATGATAAATGTAGTTCTATTAAATTTGTAACTGGTGATGATAATGGAGATTATAAACTTGATTATAATGAAACGTGGAGATATATTTGTACTACAAAAATTTATTCAACCACTGAAAGTATTGCTACGGCTACTGGTGTTGCCAATAATATGACCGCTACGCATAATGCTTATACCACTGTAGTTGTGGGATTAAATAATCCACCCCCGTTGGTGAGCATTATTAATATTACTAAAGTTGCCTACCCCTTAACATTACCAGCTGAGGGTGGCGATATTACTTTTACCTATAGGGTAAATAATCCTGGCATAGTACCATTGAGCGATGTAAGTGTTACGGATGATAAGTGTAGTGCTATGTCTCAAAAATTAGGAGATCTTAATGGAAACAATTTTTTGGATACCAATGAAGTGTGGGTTTATACATGTATGACGCATTTAAATAAAACAACGACGAATACAGTTAGTGTCACATCCTTTGCTAATGGTTTGAAAGCGGTTGGTTATGCCACTATTACCGTTACCGTTGCCAACCCTAGTCTTTCTGAGGTGGGAGGTGGTCCTAATCTTCCAGACCAAGCTATCCCGAGTCTTCCGGAGACCGGGGTAAATCCTAATTTGAAAATTATTGTATGGGCAATTTTATCGGGTGTTTTATCAGGGCTTATTATGTTTTTTATTTTAGCCAAGAAAATTAAATTAGATAGAAAACCATGAATAAAAAAATTTTATTAAAATTAATATTAATTGCAATTTTTTTTGCAGGCGCAATAGGGACTGGTTATTATTTTATATTTAGCCAAAATAAATCCGGAAATACATTATCTGATAATTTATTTGGCTGGAAATATCCGGTAGTTAAGTTTCCGATAACCGGGCCAAATGATGTTGCATATTCTGATATTAGAGATCCGGGAGGTATACCAGAGGGACTTCCTGTGCGTCTTAAAATTCCTATTATTGGTGTAGATTCGGTTATTGAAGATGCCCTTATCACACCTGATGGCAGAATGGATGTACCATCCGGATCTGTTAATGTTGCCTGGTTTGCACTCGGTCCTAAACCAGGGAAGGTGGGTAGTGCAGTCATTGGGGGACATTTCGGTATTCGTGACGGAGTCCCATTCGTTTTTTATAAATTAGATAATTTGAAGGTGGGTGATAGAATATATATTATAGATGATAAAGATAATACTCTTACTTTTGTAGTCAGATCAATTATTTTATTTGATCGTAATGCTGATGCAACTACTGTTTTTACTTCTGATGATGGTTTGGCACATTTGAATCTTATTACTTGTGAAGGCATTTGGAATCGGGTAAACGATAGTTATCCGGAACGGAGAGTCGTGTTTACTGATATTATGTCGGTGGGAGATGCGTCCGTTGAAGATGCCTCTATTTTCTTTCGGACACTGGGCGTGGGAATGCAGGGTATGGATGTTGCAGCATTACAAAATTTCCTCGAGAAAAAAGGATTTCTTATAATTCCATCAGGAGTGGGAAAAGGATTTTTTGGATCATTAACAAGTGCTGCTATTGCTAAATATCAAACCAGTGTTGGTTTGCCATCGGTTGGTGTTTTTGGTCCGCTAACTAAAGCTAAAGTTATTTCAGAAGCAGTGGTAGTTAAACCCAGTCTTCCATCAACGGCCATAACAATATCTAAATTCCAAAGCATTATTCAATCTGTGAAAATTTTATATGCCACTCCTATGAATGGGCTAATCACTTCTTTTCTTATTATTGCAATAATTTTTATGATTTTTAAAATAGTTCGTCGAAAAAATAATTAAGTGTATTTATAATGATGAAAATATTTACTCTGAAACGATTGTTGTTAAGTTTTTTTTTGATTATCGGTTTTATGTTTATTCTTAATCATACAAAAGCTGCTGAGCTCCCAAGTATTATTTATCCTGTTGATTCTACTTCTAAACTTTATATTTCCCCGATAGATAATGCATATAGTGTAACATGGGGATGTTGTGCAACATGGAATTGTGGTAGTACGGCTATCGGAATGGACGCGCAATCATATACTAATGGCTCTGAAAATACAACGGCAATAGTAGCTAGTTGTGGTTCAGCGAATATTGCAGCTAGTATATGTTACGATTTGAGTTATGGTGGTTATGATGATTGGTATTTACCCGCGAAAGACCAGATATATTCAATGTATGTTCAGCGTAATATTGTAAATAAAGGGGATTATTTGGCAGAATGGGTTAATTATATATCTGCGGTTTATTGGTCATCTACCGAGTCTGCCGCCACAACTGCTTGGGGTACTCAATTTAGTCGCGGGAATCAAGGTTCGTATTCTAAGGCCTTCGTACAACCCGTACGGTGTGTGCGTTCAAATCCGATATCTTTCTCTTTGACATATATCGCCGGAGATAATGGTTCCATTGTGGGAGTTTCTTCTCAAACGGTTAATAGTGGTGCAGATGGTTCCGTAGTTACCGCTGTTCCTGCTACTGGTTATATTTTTTCAAACTGGAGCGACTTGTCAACGATTAATCCAAGAATTGATACTGGTGTAACTGGAGATATTTCCGTCACTGCTAATTTTGTAATTGATGTTTCAACTCTTTCGCCAATTGGAAATTTAGATATTCAGAGAATATTGGATGGAGAAGCGGGTCTCCCTATAGGGGCTTATAATATCATTCTTAATAATAGTATTATTAATATCGTTGATAGTATAAATATCGTAAGTAACGGAGATGTTGTTATCGCGGGCGCTACAACTTCAATTTCTAATTTTACAAATGGAGATTTAGTGGGTGTTAATTTGAGTATTCCTAGAATGATTGGAGGAAAATCGGTTGTCATAGAAAAAGCCGTTAGACTTTCTTCTGGTTTAAGAGATGCCCCGATTAAAATAACAAATTCTGTGTTAAGTGGTGCAAGTGTTTCGATTCCAGATGCCGTAACTATTCTCGCTCCGATTGGATGGGATGGAACCATTATTTCTCCAAAAACTGGATCAACATTAGGCGATGTGGCGCCTTTGGGTTTTTTAATTGGTAGAGCAGTAGATGTTGGTTCACTGACCGAAGTATTGCTTTTTGATAAACCAATTCAAATTAAATTAGATGGCGTAATTGGTGATGTTGGATATAAACATACAGGATTAATTACGTGGACTAAAATCACGGCTACTTGTGATGGTACATATGATGCGCCAATACTTTCTGCTGCCTCTTTTCCTGGTGAATGTTCAATCACTAATGGTATTGATACTAAGATTCTTACATACCATTTAACGACGTTTGGTGAATTAACTCCAGTTTTTGCTACTCTTCATGTTATTAAACTTGTTGTTAATGGAGATGGTGGTACTGCAGCTTCTTCTGATTTCACAGTGCATTTAAAGAATTCTGGCGTAGATGTTTCGGGAAGCCCCACGATTGGGACTGCGGCTCCAGGGATTTCTTATTCACTTGATGCTGGTACATATGTAGTAAGTGAGGATGCTAATACTTTTTATACTCAAAGTTTTAGCGGAGATTGTGATTCTAATGGTAGTGTGACTCTTTTAGCTGGTGACGATAAAATTTGTACAATTATTAATACTAATATCTTACCTCCTATTGTAGTACCGCCAACTTCTGCTGGTGGGTCATATTATCCTGCTGTGGTTGTGCCTGTAATTGGTATTTTAACAATTCCTAATCCATTAGCATTACCTTCAGGATCAGATTTAGTTACTTATAATTATACGGTTTGGAATGTTGGTAAGGAGCAGTCGTTGACTGATGTTTCAGTGACTGATGATAAATGTAATTCTGTAATTTTACTTTCTGGCGATCTAGACGCTGATAAAAAACTTGATCCCAATGAACGTTGGGAATATAGTTGTACCGTAATGGTTTCAGACACTACTACTAATACTTCAATAGCGATTGGTTATAGTGATGATGCTCATCATCAAGTCGCTATTGCTACTGCAATTAATACGGTTGTTGTTAATACTTCGGTGCCGCGCCCACTTATTAATATTGTAAAATTACCAAATAGATTGACCCCGTTTCCATTTGGAGGTGGTGATGTGATTTATACATATACTGTGGCTAATCCTGGCGCAGTGGCGATAGGCGATGTGACTGTTATTGATGATAAATGCAGTCCCGTTTCTATTCCTTCTGGTGATATTAATGGAAATAAATTACTTGATCCTGGTGAGGTGTGGGGTTATACCTGTCAGACAAATGTTTCGGTTTCAACCAGAAGCGTTGCTATGGCTGCGGGTAGAGCCAATGGTGTTATTGCTATAGGTTATGCTTTTGTCGATGTTCTCGTGACTGTCCCAAGTCTTCCTGCTACTGGTTTACAATCTGGGAAATCAGTATCAGTGGGGTCAAGTTTATTAAATATAAGAGAATTACCTTCTCTTTCCGGTTTAATTATTGGTCAGGCACCTACCAAAACTCAAGGTGTACTTATGGATGTGCCGGCAGTAAAAAAAGATAGTTATAATTGGGTACAAGTAGGATATCAGAATGGTTTTACGGGTTGGTCAGTAACAGCGGGTCTTTCGGGGGGGGATTCTGTTTTATCACAATTAGCTAGTCCTGCATTTAAAATCGGTGATAAAATTATGACTATTAGGGAAATGAATGTGCGTAAAGGAGCGAGTATAAGTGGAAGTATTATTAATTCTCAGATTAAGGGTAATTTGGGTGTGATTATAGGAGGACCTAATCAAAAAGATGGTCATGTTTGGTGGCAAATAAAATATGGTAATGATTTAACGGGATGGACTGCTGAAATTGGTTTAACAAAGGCATTATAAAATTATTGATTTCTTGAATAGTTTATGCAATTGAAAACTTTATTAAGACAGCCATTATTAATAGTTGTATTTATTGGGCTTATTATTTCTTCCTTATACTTTTTTTATTTTACTCCCAGAAAATCAATCTTAAAAAACTCGGAATCTCTTATTGAAGATTATGTTGATGTTTCCAATCAAGAGCAAGAGGGTTTGGGTTTACCATTACATCTTAAAATTCCCGTAATTAATGTTGATGCTACTATTGAGTATGTAGGTCTTACTTCTGATGGAGCCATGGATGTTCCTAAGGGACCAAATGATGTAGCATGGTTTCAACTGGGGGTACGTCCCGGAGAAACAGGTAGTGCAGTTGTTTCTGGTCATTATGGTTGGAAGGATAATATACCGGCAGTATTTGATAATTTACATAAATTACAAAAAGGAGATAGAATATATATTGAA
>Ga0172381_10004187_pt1 | contig 14986 bp, 23 predicted proteins | sample Leawel6488metaG_FD_119754 | JGI IMG/M metagenome (GOLD analysis project Ga0172381, IMG submission 119754) | Leachate microbial communities from a municipal landfill in Southern Ontario, Canada - Leachate well 64-88 metaG | ecosystem: Engineered > Solid waste > Landfill > Unclassified | place...
ATAAACAGAATAAGATCACAAATAATGTTCCTGAAAGTACACCCGCTAGTTAAAAAGAAAAAGGAGGAAGATATTGAATCTTCTAACTAAACAATCTGAAGCTGCTGAAAGTGATTATCTCACAATTGGCAGCTTCAGATCTGCCCAATACAGTCTTATTAATTATTTTATGAATTTGTGTGTGGAATATATCTCGAAACAAAATAAAAATTATCTAAAGATTCAAAATATAGTTATTCGAGATCTACCAACATATAATGGTATATACAATAGTGCACTTACACAAGTAACTGTAGATATATCATTTTTGAATCTTAATGTTCCCGCAACAAAGACTTTTATTAACTTTCTAATCCCGACATTAGTTGAAGAATGTTTCTTTATACTTAATGGGAACCATTTTGTTCCTACATTGTATATTTTAGATAAACCAATTGTTATCAAGAAAAAGTCAATTAAATTATCAAGCACGTTTAACTCAATTACAATATATGATAAATTAATTACCTTCATGGGAAATAACATGCCGGCAATGTACTTCTTGAATATATTTTTATCTGATACAAACCCAGCTCAAGCCGCTATAAAACAAGATTTCATTCAAGCATTTAAAATAACACCCTCTCAAATATCTGAACAAGATCTCTTGAGTTATTTTAGTAATCTGTTTAAATGTGATCCGGACAGAGCTATAATTCAGAGCCATTTCCATGACATATTTTTTGATGATTATTCAAAATTACTTTACAAACAATGTTACAATATTGAAGAACAAGATTTAAACATTCAAACTCTATTGAAACTTGTTGTAGAATTAAATAAGAATATTGTTGAAGATTCATTTATTGATCTTAATCAAAAGAGATTAGTGTTCATTGAAATCCTTCTTTGGCCAATATTTAAGCGTATTGCCCAAACTGCATCTCGAGCATCTAGAGGATTTTATATTAATGAAATCACAATGGATCAAATGGAGCTAATTAAAAATTTCTATACAAATTTACATAATAAATTTATTTATGATAATGTAAATGCGTATGACACAATGCTTCAACATAAAGCTTATATGTTAAGTCCGAATGCAGAACAAGCCCCAAGCATGATAGCAAATCTTCATCCAACACACTATAAACGTATATGTCCAACAAGTGTATCAAGTCAGAATCCAGGCGAAACAATATACGTAATTGCAGAAACTCAGCTAGACATGTTTGGACAATTTGTTCCATTGAAATGAGGTATAAAAATGTTAATGAGTTTAAAAACAATTTATGAGATGTTAGAATCAATTAATCAAAAATCATATGATAAAGAAGGATTATTGAAAAAACACTTAAGTGATCCAATATTCGGTAAAACTCTTAGAAGAGTTTTAGAATATATAACTAGCGATAAATATTCTTTTAATCTTAAAAGAATCAATTATTGTGTATATTTCGATGATCCTATTGCGGCAGAAAATCAAAATTCAGATGGTATTTTTGAAATGTTAGACTATCTGAATAATAAACAATCAGATGTATCTGACGATGAAAGAACTTTTTTAGAAAAAGTATCTTCTATTGATCCAGAATCAGTTGAAGTCGTAACCAGAATTCTTAATAAGTATCCTGGTTGCGGCTTAACTGATGAAACTATTATAGAAGTTTTAAAAGAACCTGAAGAAGGAGAAAGATGAAAATGGATGAAACTTATTCATCCCAAGACTTAGATGAGTTAGAACGTCAAATGGAACAAGCTCTAGAAGCATATGAGCTTGGAGAACCATTAATTCCAGACGACATATATGATCATTTTAAAAGAGTCTTAACACAACTAAGACCAAAGAGTAAATTTCTTTCTAAGATAGGTAATAAACCAAAGAGAAACGTTGAAACATTACCATTTATCTTAGGAAGTTTAACTAATAAATTTGAAGATGATCTTCAAGCTTGGTTAGATAAAAATGATAACGGAAGTGGATTCATTTTATCTCATAAGCTTGATGGGGTTGCTAATGAAGTCGAGTATACAGATGGACTTTTGACAGCAGCTTGGCTTAGAGGCGATCATTATGAAGGTGAAAATATTACAGCGAAAGCTCTTAAATATATTCCAAACAAATTAAAGGGCGAAGAAAAAGGTAAAAGATATTTTAAAGGTGAAGCGTTATTAAATTGTGAACCAGAAACTATTGGTTATAAGACTAAGCGTAATGCCGCTGCTGGAATAATCAATAAAGACGCTCATGATAAATTACAATATGTTTATATGATTTTTCACACTTATGTTCCAACTATAAATTCACCATTCTCAGGAACTGAGCGTGAGCGTATGTTTAGTATGCGCCAAATGTTTGATAGAGAAAATGTTGTACAATCAAGATTTGTTGCAACAAAAGATTTAGTATTAGCTAGCGCCAAAGAAATGATTGAAGAATTTACACAATATGATAAAGATGGTATTGTTATAACAGTTAATAAATCAGATGTTGAAAATATTAAATTGCCAGAAAAGAAGATAGCATTTAAATTCAATAAGATGGCAGTAGAAGCTGAAGTTGTTAAAGTTGAATGGAACACTTCTAGAACTGGAAAGATTATTCCCATTGTAGTTGTGAAACCAGTTATACTTGGTGGAGCAACTATTCAGCGAGCAACAGGATTCCATGCTAAATTCATTTATGATAATGAAATTGGCCCAGGAGCAGTTGTGAAGCTTGTTAGATCTGGAGATGTTATTCCTTATATAGAAAGCATAATTAAAGCTGGACGTTATAGTATGATTACATCATGTCCAACTTGCGGACATAAAGAACTAACAACTGACGAAACTGAAACACATCTTTATTGTCCAAATCCAGATTGTCCTGCTCAAACTCAAAAAGGAATAGCATATTTCTTTGAAAAGCTTGGACTAGAAAATTTTAGCGAGAAAATGATTTCGAGCTTGGGTTGTAAAAATGTAATTGATATCTATAATCTGAAGAAGGAAGATATTTTAAAGCTTGATGGTTGGGCTGAAACTTCAACTGTAGATTTTTTAAACAGAATTGAACAGACAAAGAAAGCTAGACCGGAAAAGATTCTTGCCGCTTTAGGAATTGATAACTTAGGCAATACAACTGCCAAATTAATCTTAGAAAATTTCACTCCACAGGACATCATTAATGCTCTTGAAGACGGAGACAATCTATTACGAAATATGATTTATAAATTGATTCAGGTCAAAGGACTTGGAGAGATAAAAGTCAAATCAGTTATCAAAGGATTAATTGAGAATAAAGAACTCTTAAAAACTCTTATGGCAACTGGAGTTTCATTCGTAGTTGAGAAAGGTCCTTTAACCGGCAAGAACTTCTGTATAACTGGAAGTTTATCTAAGCCAAGAAAAGCTTACGAACAAATAATTGAAAAATTTGGAGGTTCAAATACGAGTATTAGTTCATGTAACTATTTAATTTGTAATGAACCAAGCGAGTCAAATAAGTTTCAAAAAGCTAAAGATAAAGGTGTGAAGATTATAACCGAACAAGAGTTAATATCTCTAATTCGGGAGAGCAAAAAATGAATCTAGAAGAAGCTCTTGCAAAAGCTATAAAAATATTGATTAAACATTCTAATGATATGAAATCATTTAATGAAGGAGTATTAAATCTTTCATTAACAAGTACACATCCACTTTGGGATGATGGAAATGTAACCGAAGTGTTAAAAGTTGGTATAGACATTGTTCCATTGGCAGATAATGATTTTGAATTGGAAGCGAGAAGTATACAAAAAAAATTATGTAATGGTGATGTATTATTAGCATCAAAAACAGTAATTATCGAATAAGGAGCAAGAAATGAACTGGTTTGGTAAGAATTGTCATGATCAAATTAATCAATGGGAAGAAAATGAACGAGTCAACCCAAATTTTAAAGACAATATTCCGGTACTTACATTTTGTAATCACAAAATGAATCCAGAGACCACTGAAGGTAACTGCAGGAAAGATATTTGTCCTATCATATGGAGCAAATAAATGAAAGAAGAAGAAATCAAGCTTGTTCACGAAGCCATTAAAAAATTTGGTGATAGCTTTTGGACTGATTTTGATCAAGTAGAAGGATTGGCTAGTAATAATTATCTATTTGATGATATAATTAAATATGTCAATCAAATGGGTTATGATTTAAAACTAGAGAAATTAGAGAATGTTCCAGAAGTTGAAGAACTAACTGAAAGAGAATATGAAATAGTATCTGAAACTGAAGTTGAAAAACTTTCACCAAGTTGGTTTGAAATTGTTGGTGAAAGAAGATTCATATCTGGAACTTTTGTAGGATTTGGAATGGCGGAAGAGTGCATTGGATTATTAGAATTTATGAGTGAGACATGTTCACCAACTTATGAAGTTGGAGTTGGTGAATGTTTACGTCCATATATACTCCTCTATACAGGAGATAATGGTATCACCGCGAGCAAGATATTTATAGATGAGATAAATAAATTAAAACAATAAATTTTCATCGGCAAGATCTAATAAAGGTCTTGCCGATGAAATAATTTTTTTGGAGAGGACAATATGGCAGAGGATAAGAAAACAACAGCTGTATATGAAATGCTTCTGACTAGAACAAATGAAGCAGATAAGGAACTTCCACACATAACAGATTTTCATTATCTTGCAATTATCAGAAACCCAATTGTAAAACAAGCAGCATATATAGATATGCAAGCAATGATACCGGTTTCTACTTTAACTGTTATTGAAACAGAAATAAATAATGGAAGATTTCCACAATACGAATTAACATGCTATCAAATAAAAGATGTTGATAAAACGAATGAGAATGAGAAAAATATTCAAAAAATATTTTATTCAACATTTGTAGTTATTATCAGTATCAGTAAACAAAAAGACAATACATCTTCTGATAGACCTACTATGGAAGGATCTATTCCAGTTAGAATGCTTTTGGTAAATCCAATAGCTTATCAAATGTCTAAAAATACAGGATTCAACAAAATATTTGGTCCAACAGTTCTACCAGAACAACCAGATAATCCAATATTAATTGCCTTAGAAACTATAATCAATAATAAATTTAATCCACAAATTGAACATTCAGAGATAAGTTCATTTACAGATTATGTAATTAAAAAATATGCTGGTGCTTCACCAAATATTAAGCAAATTGTATTAGGTGATAAGAATACAGTAAATCTATCAAATTATAGTCAAATAACTGTTCCACCAACACTTCCAGAAATCAATGTTCCAGAATATATTATAAGTACTTATAAACCTTTTAGTACTCCAAGCTTTTGGTTCTTTGATACTTTCAATTTTGGAAATTATGATAATGATTCTGAACCAGTAAAGGGAAAAATACCAATTTGGTGTTTCTTAATTAATTTCTTTAATTGTATAAATGTCTTTAAGAAAGTAGACATATCAAAAGATTCGGATATTGTTTCTTTTACACATCTTTTAGGATCTACACCTTTTATTGATGCTAAAGGTATTATAAACCGGCCAAATGCGATGATTAACTTTATAAGTCCAAATATGACTCAAATATTAGAAAAGTTTGGAGATCTTCCAAAAACATTAATGGCAGACAATACAAAACAAACACAAGATGCAAGAATGACATCTTTAAAAATTTATTATCCAGACAAATTACAGAGCGCAAAAGACAGATTACTTGATTGTGTAAGTTTATTCACTGAACATATTGATCGATTAGAATATTATGAAACAACAAATACATCTCCAGAATGGCTACAATTTGGTAAACTATATAATATAGAAAGAGATGCAAAAACAGGAATCAATGCGAATACATATATCCATACACCAATTTGTATTGTTAATATTTTTAAGCGGCGACAAACAAAAGATAATACACTTGAATGTATCAATAAGTATTCAATGTTGAGATTGGTAGATCCTTCAAAAAAATAGCCATTACTTTTAAAATATAGCTTTTTTAGTAATTTTTTATATTTTCAATTTTTATATAGAAATTATATATTTATAAAGTTATATTTTTGTTTGGAGGAAAGCGAGTGAAACCAGTCAAATACTACATCAAATATCAGATCAAATACTCGTTAATTCTAGAGATCCTTCAAAAGCTCAGTAAAAAACGAATTAATTTTTTTATTGACTTACAAAGTATTGCGAAAGGCTTCTATAATAAAGACGTCATTTTAGTTGAAATTGGAAGATACGCATCTGAAGGCAAAGTGAGTGAGATTTTAATTGAAGAACTGCGGGATTTTTTAAACGGTCTATTTGTTCAATTTAAGATGTATGATCCATTTTTTGTATTAGCCTATGATGACGGTTATTGTCAACAACAAAAACTAATTGATAACTCATATAAATCTGGAAGATCAACACTAAATTTAATAATTGACAATGATAACGATATTGAATTATTTAGGCAGATCAAAAAATATTACTATCAAAAAATTGAACAAATGTTCACTAAAAAAGATCTTTCAAAAGTTTATTATCTTAGAGAATATGAAGCTGATTTAATTCCGGAATATTGTATAGTAAATGGTCTATTTGATTCTGATCAAAATGATGTTCTAAATGTCATTTTGTCTGTAGATAAAGATCTACTACAAATCTGTAGATTTACGAATACAATACAATGTGTCACCTCTTTTAAACCAAGTGAAGATAGAAATAGAGGTGGTTATCAGATACAATTCGATGCTTATGATAATGAGAATGCAATTAGTTATATAAGCAAAAAATTCAAAAGAGGAATTCTTACAGCTGAGTATATTCCTATGATTTTAGCAATTGGAGGAGACAAAGCAGATGGTGTTGCTGGAATACGTGGCATTGGACCAGTTAAATCAATAGAGTTGATTATTAACCATTCGATTCCACCTTCAGCAGATCAACTTAAATGGAAACTTGGTAGCATGCCTGATATTATTAAAAATAATTTTGAAATGATTCAAAGAAACTACAAGTTAATATCATTTGAAGAACAATTGAAGCGTATACCAAAACAAGTATTTATAAGATAAAAACAAAACCAATGTGGAGGCGAAATGAAAGTAGAGAATATCAATGGAGCTTTACGAGAATTATTTATTGAACTAGTAAATGATGGAGCCAAGAAGAGACATGTTTGTGGATTGACCTTGGGAGCACAGAATGAACCACAGTTTGATGGTTTTTTGAAAGGTACAGACTTTGGTCTTAAACCTCTCCAGAGACTAATCCAGAACATGGGCTATAATTTTAACATAATTATTATTCCACAAGAAAATGGAGAAGAGATTACAAAATTTGTTGAGGAAACAAATCAAGAATTCTTAGCAACTTGTAAAGGTTATCTGGTTGAAAAATTGGGAGACGAAGGAGCAATTAAGTCAGCGTCTGTTGCAAAAACAGGACTTATCGCAGACGTCTCTAGCGAATTGTTTGATGCTATTGTAAGCTAACTAAAGTGGGTAGATGGCCGAGTGGTTGAAGGCGACTGACTGTAGATCAGTTCCGAGAGGCACGGTGGTTCGAATCCATCTCTGCCCACCAATCTTTGTCCTTCCCGGGAATGAACTGAGGGATACGGGGCTAAACCTCAGCCAGATTAACAAAAGCCCGTACAATCTTTGTACGAGGGTGATAGCGCGTACTTCTTGCAGGAAGCCCAGATCTGCAAGACCTGGACACGGCAGGAACGACGAGGTGGACGCCGAGTTACCAAGCGAGCCCGTGGAACTTTCCGATATACTGGATGACTGGCGACAGAATTCTGGTTCATCGAGTTAAAAGGCGTGACAGCTGGAGAGACAGCACTAAAATTATATAATATTTGTATAATTTGATAAGGAGATTTTATTATGACAGATGCTCAACCAGCACAGCACTGGAACAATATTCTAAGTTACATCAAAATTAACTTAGGTGTTCCGGTCAATCTATTAGAGATATCAGATGATGAATTAATATTAAATTTAAGAGAACATGTGCTTTCTGCATTTTCACAATATGCACCAGCTAAAGCATACGCTTTTATAACTGGGGCAAATCAGATATATGGTGGAGTAGGTTCTCCACAATATATGTATAGGATTCCAGTTCCCGCTGGAACATACATAATTGATGTTTTAGAAGCGATGCCAACAAAAGAAATTTCTATTGTCGACATGTATGGTGGTGCTCTTATTAATGCTCAAGCCGCTATGGATCTTGTAATTTCAAACACATATATTGATGCTGTTAGATCATTACAAACCAGAAACACTTGGGAGTTTGTTCCACCAGATATTATGATATTCGATAAAGATACAACATCAAGCGTTGTTATTTATAATACGCCACATGTAGTTCTTAATACAATTAGACCAGATCTTTATCATAGAGCTTTCAAACCTATGTGTTTAGGTAATACTAAACTATGGGTAGCGTCAATGAGATCAAAATTTGAAAATCTAGCAACTCCTTTTGGAGCTCTAAATTTGAATTATGATAAGTTACAAACAGAAGGACAAACTTTGATAGACAATGCTCAAGCGGTCTTAGATACAATCCCACCGGACATTTTAATTGAAGTGAGCTAGCTATGATAGATCCTGTTAGAGAACGAATGGAAGCATATACACATTTTGTGAATATGTTTCGAATCGGAGAAGATGTTTTTTATAATGATAAAATATATCATATTCAAGATGTAAATCTTCTAAGTAGTATTGCAAAAATTGGTATTCCAGACGAAAACAATATATGTTGGGAAACAATCTGGGTAGAATTTAATAAACTGACAAAAATTAAAAATCAAGAAACAATAGTTGTAGAACTTCCTATTATAAAAAATTTTACAAGTGAGAAACCAGAAGGATTAAATATTGAAACTTTTCCAGATGTTTTCCCGATGGAAAAACCTTAAATAAACATGGAGGCAGTCAATAAATGGCACAAGAACAAAGCAAGTTGGAAAATATTTTTTCGTATTCATTTCCGGCAAATCATCTTTTACAGGTATCAATTGTAAGACAACAGTCGGAACAAAGCTATAAAAAGGAATTCTTCTGCTTTATCACTCTTGCTCCTGGAGTTCAGAGTCAACAGGGTGGAAGATCATTTGATTTCAATAACAGAATTACTATGAAAGTTGACGGTCACCAAGTTACTGCTCTTGCACATGCTGTTAGAGCAAGTGTTAGAGGACAGGAAGCGATGATTGGTCAGTTTTCAATTTATGTTGATACAAGCAAATCTGCTTACGGTGGACAAGGTGGTGGTGGAAAATCCATGATGGTTCGAAGAGGTGAAACTCAGAAAAAAGAACCAGCTATCACATTCTTCTTCAAGCAGGGACAAGGACAGGCTCTTGGATTTTCAATGCCTCCTGCGACAGCTCTTGCTGCTGCAGATATCTTTGAATTCATTGGTAGAAAATGTCTTGAACTTGAATATGCAAGAGGTCCTGTTGGAGCACAAACTGGCGCTTATGAAAACCCAGCTCCTGCTGGATTTGCAGAAGCTCCTCCGTCGGCAGGTCCTGCTCCGTTTGGACAACCTCCTTCCGCGGCTCCTGGAGCAGCTGGTGTGGCAACTAATTTTGCCGGAGCATTTGGAGCTTTTCCAGATACCGATACACCCTTTTAATTAGTAAAGCTAACCAAGATTCTTATTATAGAATCTTGGTTAGCTTATATTTTTTGTGGAGGACGTATGGATAACTTAATAATAAATGAGCAAAAGTTTTTTACTGACGAAACCACAGATGAAGTCTTAACCGAAGCTATAAAGAAGCTTATTCCAAATGAAACAAAAGCTAAACTATCTAGCAAAAAGAATCGTCAGCTTATGCTAGAAAAATATGGTAAAGATGCTTTTCTATTGCCGAATCTGTTAAAGTTTCCAGTAGTAGATCCTGATACAGGAAAACCAAATTGTGCATTGATCTATGCTGCTAGAATTAGGGCAAAACAATATGCTGGAACTAAACCTGGATATAGAGAACTTGCAGCTAAAGCAGAACGGATGTATAAATCAAACAAATGTGATATAAAATTAAATGTTCAAATTCATGATGGAGCAGACCCTGTCTTCGATATGGATCTTGCCGAACTAGTGGAGATCTTATACTAATGAAAGTTAGAATATGGTATGGAGAAGGACACTTATCAGATATTGTAGTTCCTTCAGATAAAGAATCAGAATTGTTATTTGATCATATTACAAGAAGTGGTCATGGACTACCAGTTACACCTGGAAGCTTTACATATTTAAGAAAGATGGCAAAACTTCATGGTGAGAATTTAGAAATTACAGAACCAAGAGGAACTAAACGAGAATCAGCTATTGATTATTCTAAGATGAGTATTGAAGAAGAACAACCACCATCTGGAACATTAACAAATCCAAAAGTAGCTAAGATGGCTTTTGCCGCCGCATATAGTGATAAACTTACAAAAGAGCAAATTGACAAACTCAATAATGTAAATGAGGTAGAAAATGATAAGATTACAGATCCAGGATAAAGATGGTAAAGTAGTTCAAGATGATGAATTAGTAGTTGAGAATGGAGACATATTATTGTGTCAAATTAATAATACATTATCAAAAGAAACAATGACACAAATATCAAAACAAATTGCGGAAGGATTTAGACAAGCTTCTAAAAAGGCTAATAATGGTCAAATAGTACCACTTTTATATGATTCAGCAATAAACTTTAAGGTTTTGAAAATTCAACAGGAGTAATATTATGGGAATGTTTGATAATTTGAAATGTAGTTATCCATTACCAACTAATATAGATTTAAAAGAAGAAACATTTCAAACAAAACATACACCAGCTCAATGGTCAGATCTTTATGAAATTAGAGAAGATGGGACCTTATGGCATGAATTATATGATATAGAAGATCACAGTGATCCAACTAAAGAAGGATTTGCAAGATTTTTTGGGTGTATGACAAAAGTAAACAAACGATGGTTACCAGTAACAGATTTTATTGGTGAAATTCGATTTTATACAACTCTGGATAATGATACAAAATTGATCGAATTTTCTGCATATTTTGTTGATGGAAAAATGAAAGAACTTCATTCACTTGGAGAAAAAGAATTACCTAAAAGAGAAGAACAGGAGTTATAAATGTTTCAATATGTGCACACAACTGGAGATGTAATAGAACCAAACCAGCTTAAATTAATTGATAGATATGTTAATAATTACCTGTTTAGCCTAATCAAAGGAATGCGACAGGGAAATTTTGGCTTTGATACTCTCCATCGTGTGACTGAAGAAATTAAACAATACCGGCAAGTGCTGGATAAAGGTCGTAAATTCTTCGTCGATTCCGGTGGCTATAGTATCATAGCAGGAGAAGTATCTCCGAGAGATGTTAATAAATTCACAGAATGTTATAATATGTTTCTTGAAAGAGATGCTGCAGATAATTGTGATTATATATTCTCTTTGGATATTCCAATCTTTTTGAAATATCCAGAGCAGAATAATATCAAAACAATTTATGAGGCCAATTCAAGATCTATTTCATCTTCACTTAAAATTTTGGAAAAGAATCCGATATTATTTGATAAGTATTTATTCGTTTGGCAGTTCAAACTTCTGAAGCAATATAATATCTGGAAAAGAATATATGAAGAGAATCTTGCCGGTAACAACAATATTAAAAACTTTGCTGTTGGTGGTCTCGTTTCTCTTAGAGGAATAACAGGAATCAAATTTAGTCCATTTATTGCAATGGCTTATAAGAACTTAAAAATCATTCATGATAAGAATCTCGATTACACAAGTATTCTCCATATTTTGGGAGTATATCATTTACATGATCGAACTATCATGCCATTCTTACACAAGCTATTTAATAGATACTATTTAAAAGATAGAAATTGTCAGATTCAAGTTACATATGACACAGTCAATTATGCTCTTAGTGGCTTATATAAATTGAAAGAACAAATCATGTTTGTTCCAGAAGAAAATGGAACATATACTTGTGGATATGCACATGATTTGATAGATAAGATGCATTTGGTTGTTGATGATAAAGAAGTCTTAGAGACAATCTGTCGGGATTTAAATTTAGTTGTAGCCGGCAAGAACGTCGAAGAGACTAGAATGGCAAGTCTTTTGAACGTCATAACACAATCTACTATTGATAAAATTATCGATGATGAAATTGATAAGAATAATATTATTGAATTATTTCTTGAAACAAGTAACTTTAATCTATTCAAGAATAAGATCACACCGATATTAATGAATTTAGAGAAGAAATATCCGTTGATATTCGGCAATAGAATAAAAAAGAATCTTATCAACTTCCAATATTGTTACGCGTTCCATCAATGGTGGCTTAACGGTCAAAAAGAAACAGAACTTGAAACTTTAATGGAAAAGTTTATTAGCTTAATAGGCTTTCCATTTGATCTAAATGAGTAGGATAAAATGAACGAACTTGAAAAAGAAAGACTTATCGAAGAATCTGATAAATTAGAAGATGGTTTTATTATGAAAACGATATCGGAAATGATTAAAATGTATGATCCTTTTATTGGATCAAATCAAACCGACTTAAAAATCATGATAAACTTACAAAGACAAGTCATTGATCTTAAAAACCAACTTAATGAAATTAAGAAATCTAATGATTATGAAGACAGAGAGCTTTTAGTAGCTGTAAAAACTATAATTAAACACATCAAACAAAGTGAGTAAAAGAAAATGGACAAAGACTCAATCGGAAACAGAATGAAAGCTAATTATGAAGATCGTTCTAGATATAAATTAACTAGACGAACTCCAGTTATTTTGAGATTAGATGGTAAAGCATTTCATACAGTTACTAAAAGATGTCAAAAACCATTTGACACTTGTTTAAGAAATCATATGGTAATGACTGCAAGAGAAGTATTGTATGAAGCACAAGGAGCTAAATTAGCATATATTCAGTCTGATGAAATTTCTATATTGCTTACTGATTTCGATACTCTTACTACAGATGCTTGGTTTGATTATAATATTCAGAAAATTGTTTCTGTGTCTGCAGCAATAGCTTCAGTAGAATTTAGTAAAAGATTTAAAGATACTGGAATATTCGATTGTAGAGCTTTTAATATTCCTAAAGAAGAAGTTTGTAATTACTTTGTCTGGAGACAACAAGATTGGGTTAGAAATTCATTAGCAATGTTAGCCCAATCACAATTCTCTCACAAAGAATTGCAGCATAAAAATAGTGCAGATATGCATGAAATGCTACATACAAAAAACATTAATTGGGCAGATTTGGAATCTCATTGGAAGAATGGAAACATTCTATATAGAGATTCTAAAGGTTGGGTAAACTGGGTAGAAACTTCTGAAATCATATTTAAAGACAATAGAGATATTGTTGAAAGATATTTAAAAGAGGAGTAAAAAATGTCAGACAATCTTGGAATCAAAAAAGAAGTAGATGTGCTTCGAAAAGCATTAAAAGAAGACGAAGGTTATTATATTAGTTGGCAAGCCAATATTGCTATGCAATTCAAAGACGAATATGGTAGAAAAATGGAAGAGCTAGGCACACAATACAATTCAGATATTATTCATGAAGTTGCAAATACTGCAGCTAAAAACTTCTTAGATCTTTTGATTAGAGATTAAATAAATATGAATGAATCAATACATAAAACTGCAGAAAAGCAAGTCAATATAAAAGTAGAAGTTGATGAGCTTTTTAATGATAGAAGTCTTCATACTAATATCGAATATAAAATTATGGAGAAAATTTTAGATTGTTCTCTTAACGCTGATAAATTTTTCAATGAACATGAGGAAATACAAAAATTAAAAATATTTGTCGACAATGCTATCATTTATGATTTCGATCGAACAAGGAAATAGTATGGATAAAATTCAAATCGGAGATATTAGATTTTCAACTTATTGCTCTAAAATTATAAGAGCATTTTTAAATGTTGAAACTAATGAAGCAGCCAAAACAATTCTCGAAAATAGAGAATATCAGATTCGACCATATATTCGACAAGAAATCAAAGTCTATGGAGAAACTGATTATAGAATTCATAATAATCCATATGGTTACATACAAGAGTGGGACCATATATTTAAAATGTGGAAAAATTGGATTCCTCTCTATTGTGATCCAAATGAAAATAATACATGTTTCGAGATACTAGAGGAGGCAACTTGTTAGATAAAGAAATAGTTAGATTAGAGTATTTAAGCGATCAGATTAGAAAAGGAATCCCCGTAGACTTTAGTGAAGCTATAGAAGTAATTGAATACCAAGAGAGCTTAAAAGAAAAAAGAAAATCGTCAGGTTGGAATAAGTTACTGAATTGGCTAAGGAGGCAACTTGTTGGACAAGGAAACAGTTCTAAAGGATGTGTTCGGATTTGAATCTTTTAGAGATCCTCAGGGAGAAGTAATAGATTCAATATTTGATGATAATATTAAAGGAATTTTAGTCGTGATGCCAACAGGAGGAGGGAAGAGTCTTTTATATCAGATCCCTTCCCTTCTCATGGATGGCTTATCGATAGTGATCTCGCCGCTAATCAGCTTAATGAAAGATCAAGTTGATTATTTAAAATCAAAAGGAGTTTCTGCAGAATTTTACAACTCAAGCTTATTAGATTCTGAAAAGAAAATAATTCATACAAAGCTTATGAGACAAGAGGTAAAACTTCTATATGTTGCTCCTGAAAGATTTGGTGATCAGAGATTTACACAAGCTTTAAAAATGACGAATAAAATTGAACTATTTGCCGTTGATGAAGCTCATTGTATTTCTACTTGGGGACATGATTTCCGCCCAAGTTATCGATTAATCAAAGAAGCAATTGCATTCTTAGAACCCAGACAAACAATAGCTTTAACAGCTACTGCAACTAAAAGAGTTCAGAATGACATTTGTAAACAATTAGATATTCCAAAAGCTACAAGATTTATTAAAGGTTTTTATCGGCCAGATCTAAAACTCGCAGTCAAAACCTGCAACGC
>Ga0172381_10004188_pt1 | contig 14985 bp, 14 predicted proteins | sample Leawel6488metaG_FD_119754 | JGI IMG/M metagenome (GOLD analysis project Ga0172381, IMG submission 119754) | Leachate microbial communities from a municipal landfill in Southern Ontario, Canada - Leachate well 64-88 metaG | ecosystem: Engineered > Solid waste > Landfill > Unclassified | place...
ATTCTTAAAAATTGGTTTAAAAATAAAAAGATTTTTTGGGTTGCATTGGCGATTGCCATATTGCTACTCATCGTCGGAGTAGTATTCGCTTTTTGGCAAACACAAAAACCGCAAGTAAAATCTCAGGCAGAAATTATCCAAGACCAGATATTTCAAATTGACGCAGAATATGGCGAAAAGATTGTGGAGGTGGTTGGCAAGCAGAAAGAAAATAGTTGCATAGCAGAAAAGGATGTGGAGGTAACAGTCACGTTAACCGGAGAAAAGAAAATTGAAAAACAATGGCAGACGGTTTCAGTAGATGGTGTTTGCAAGGAATTGCAGAAACAAAAGGATGATTTAGCCAAAGAGCGGTCTTACAAAATAGGCCAACTTCAGGTACAGCTTGATATTTTGGCTGCCAGACCGGAGGCGGAAAGAGAAAAAGCTATGGAAGCAATAAGGACTTTTATGGGCAAACCCGATTTAGAGTTGATTTACATGAGTACCAGACATCCGTCAAACTTTAACGTTGGCAGGGTAACCAACCGAGATACAGGCGGTTTTACAATGGAGGATGTTTCGGGCTGGGAGAGGAGGGTTGAGATTTATCAGCAAAAAGAATTTATAAACGACAGGTGCGAGGTTTATGAATATGAAGTGGATCCGAGAAACAATCAAATTGTGGAAATCCATGTAAAATATCCCGATGGCGTTTCTATCGGAAGCCCTAACTGCGCAAAGTTTGGTTCGCTGGCGGTTCCATTGAAAACAAAAGACCAAATTGAGCAAGTTGCTTTCGATTATTTGGGCAGAGCGCCGGAAAGCACAGGAAGCATGATGTTAAGCTCATCAATCCAGCCACAGTATATACCAAGCATGAAAGGAGCAGTTAACCCGGCAATGAATGAATGGAGGTGGGAAGACAAAAGCTATAAGCTTCCGGAAGGATTATACAGCGATGCATTTCCATGTCCGACCTTAAGAATAATTATTTCAAGCGGAGGAAAGCTTGTGTATTATTTTAACAGCACGGGACTTTTCCAGTCTCAGGAACAAATATCTGAAAATAACTCCACATGGGAACAGATCAAGCAGGCAATAAACAACTGCGAAGTGGAATCTACTTTTCAGTCGCACAGCTTGGATGTCAGCGCAAAGCTTAAAAACGGAACACAGCTGAGTGCTATAGAACCAAAGATCGATGACATTATAAATATTGCTGTCCAAGCCGAAGGGAAGTGTGGACGCATCCGTATGGCCACAGAATAACAATATGGAAGAAACAAACATTAAGAAAATAGTAAAAGACGCATGGCACGCCTTTAGAAAGCATAATGGTGGAGCTTACAAAATAATCAAGTAATTAGTGGGCGAATGAGGTTTTGGGCTCAACGTTCATATCCGTGTTTGTGCCTGCCTCGGTCAGGTTGGGGATTGAAATATACTCCTTTTGCTCCTGAATAATAGTCTTAACCTCCCACACTACGTTGCGCACGTAGCACTTGGTATCATGCGATGCCGAGACCACAAAAAATCGCTTCTAATTAAAGCGGTTTTTTGTTAAAGTAAATAATAATATGGCTGGATACGACCAAAAAATTATAATCAAATCTAAGTTTAGCGAAGGAGCAAAAAATTTTCTTTGTTTTTTGCAGTTTGACCCAGAAACGGCCGCTGGATTGATGAATATTGATTATGTGCAGGTTGAAGCTACGGACACGATTGCTTCTGTTGCCAAACAGGTTAAGGTCCATGAAAAACGCACTGGAAAATTACCCGCAATTTTGATTATGAAAACGGGAAAAATGTTGGGTTATTTGCCCGTGCATGAGCTTGGGTTCGGCCGTCCAGCAGAAAAAGCAATAAAGTATATTAAAAAAATAAAAACAATTAGGCATGACGCAGATACTGAAAAGGTTTTGGAATTATTTAGACGCTTTCCTCATAATAAAGTGGTAGTCATGGGACACACGGGAAATGTGATGGGAATTATCTATTCAGACGATGTTCTAAAAGTTTTGCACGAGAAAGAATCAGCTTCTTTGTATGATTTTGCCGGTGTAAACGAAGAAGAGTCGGTGTTTGATTCGGCTAAAATAAAAATTAAATATCGATATAAATGGCTGATTGTAAATTTGGCGACTGCTTTTTTGGCGGCATTTACAGTAAGCTTGTTTGACAGCACTATTTCAAAATATGTGCTTTTGGCAGTGTATATGCCCATTGTGGCTGGTATGGGCGGGAACGCAGCAACGCAAACTTTGGCTGTCTTGGTGCGGGGGATTACTTTAAAACAGATTGACCTTAAAACCATGTTGCGCACTCTAAAAAATGAATTGGGCGCTGGATTTGTAAATGGAGTAATAAACGCAGTTATAGTTATAGCTGTTGTTTTTATTTTTAATCACGACTTAATGATAGGATTGGTTTTGGGCGCGGCCATGATTATTAATTTATTGGTGGCGGCATTTTTTGGCACGGTTGTTCCTTTAATAATGAAAAAACTTGGCAAAGCCCCCGCTTCTTCTGCAACAATTTTTATAACTACAGCCACCGATGTTTTGGGATTTTTTGTTTTTTTGGGGTTGGCAACTCTTATTTTACGCTAAAATAAAAATTAACCACCTTTTAATAAAAGGTGGTTTTTTTGTTGACAAGGATGCGTAAAACTGTTTAGATTAACTAAAGATTAATAAAGACTAATAATTAAATTTAAAAAATATGATTTTTTCAACTTTTACAAATGTTTTAATTTTTGTAGCCATTTTAATTATCTTGGCGTCTATTAAACAGATAAACCAATATGAAAAAGGGGTTAAGTTTATGTTAGGAAAATATGTTGGCACAATGGAACCTGGATGGAGGTTAATTTGGCCAATTTTTCAATCTTATAGAAAGATTGATTTAAGAGTAAAAGCAGTAGATGTCCCAAATCAAGAAGCAATTACAAAAGATAATATCTCTGTTGCTGTAAATGCAGTTATTTATTATAGAGTTCAAAATGCTGATAAGTCAGTTTTAGAAGTAGAAAATTTTTATTATGCTATTTCTCAATTAGCTCAAACAACAATGAGGAATGCCGTGGGGCAAGTTGATTTAGATGATCTACTTAGTCAAAGAGATAGGGTTTCAGAAAATATCAGAAAAATTATAGATGACGCTTCTGATCCTTGGGGGATTAAGGTCTCTAATGTTGAATTGAAAGATATTGTTTTGCCAGAAGAAATGAAAAGGGTTATAGGAAAACAGGCAGAAGCAGAAAGAGAAAAAAGAGCAATGATTATAAAAGCAGAGGGAGAAGTTGTTGCCGCCGATAATATGGCAAAAGCAGCAAAAATGCTTTCTGGAGCAACTGGCGCTTTGCACTTAAGAACTCTTCAGTCGATTAATGATATAAGTTCTGATCAGTCAAACACGATTGTATTTGCTATTCCACTTGAGATTTTAAGAGCATTTGAATCTTTTGGAAAAAAAGATCAATAAATTTTGTAAATAAATATTTTAATAAAAATTCGAGCTATTAAAGCTCGAATTTTTTTGTTATACTGCGACGGGAATTTCACTGAATTTTTTGTTTGATTGTGGCTGTTTTTTTTGATAATGTAAAGTTATGAGTTTAAAACAAATTTTCGAATTTGTATTGCCTAAAAAAAGGTTTAATAAGGCATTAAGAATTTTAATTACTGCAAATACGGCGATGGTTTTTGTTATTGGAATGCTGTCACCATTCTATGCTATTTTTGTTCAGGGCATTGGAGGAAGTATTGCTTTTGCGGGATTTTCTTGGGCGGTATTTTCTATTGTCGCCGGATTTTTAACTCTCCTATTTAGTAAATGGCAACTAAAAGTAAAAGAGCAAGAATTATTGTTAGCCTTGGGGTATTTACTTCGCGGTTTTGTTTTTTTAAGTTATGCTTTTATGGGGAGCATGACTCAATTAATTATTACTCAAATTTTATGGGGAATAGGAGTTGCCTTGGGAACCCCGGCTTTTGACGCTATTTATAGTGCACACACCAACAGAGATGACTCAATATTTCAGTGGGGTCAATGGGAGGGAATTGCTTCTATAGCCACGGGGTTAGCTGCGATTATCGGCGGTATTTTAATTCAGGAATTAGGTTACAGCCCAATTTTTATCGGAATGTCTATAGTCTGTTTTTCTCTCGGAATTTATATTTGGAAGCTTCCAAGAAAAGTTTTATAAAATTTTAAAAATTTTGTTTTTAAAACAATGAATCAATTTTGGTCAATTGTCGTAGGCGTATTAGTTTTAACCAGCGTAATTGTTTTTGGTTTTACTTTTTTTCAGGTGCAAGAAGAGCAAGCGTCTTTAATTTCTGATTTAAAATACAGAACACAAATTCTTTCGGAAAGTTTTAAAGAGTCGGTAGAACCAACATATATTGCTAATTCAATCATCTCTTTGCAAAAAATTTTAGATAAATTCGCCGACAAACAAAGATTAATGGGGTTGGTAGTTTATGACAATAAGGGAAATTTTGTTTTATCTTCTGCAGAGCTTTTAGAAGACATAATTAAAAACGTAAACCCCACAAAAGCAATGGATGCAGATAGCGATTCCGGAGATTTTTTGATAATAGGGAAGAATAAAGCATACTGCTTTGTTAGTCCTATGCATCAAGATGGTGCGGTTATTGGAGCAATTATGGTCGTGCAAAACGCTGACTATATAGGATTAAATTTAAATAAAATTTGGACAACGAATCTTTTGCGTTTATTTTTACAGGTGTCAGTTTTTGTTATTGCGTCATTTTTTGTTTTAAGATGGCTAATTTTAAAACCAGTTTTAAAAATGATTGATTCTATGAAATCTATTCGCGAGGGTAAAATAGAAGAATTAGATGGACTTAAAAAACACTCTTTTTTTAGACCGTTGGCAGAAGAAATATCTAAAATATCAGACAGCTTATTAAAAGCTAGATCAGTGGCCAGCGAAGAAGCAAAATTAAGAATGGAAAAATTAGACACTCCATGGACCTCAGAAAGGTTGAGGGAATTTGTTAAAGGTTATTTAAAAAACAGAAAAATTTTCGCAGTTTCTAATCGTGAGCCGTATGTGCATAGTAAGGTAAGAAACGAGATTAAATGTTCTGTTCCTGCCAGTGGAATGGTTACAGCTATTGAGCCTGTTATGGAAGCATGCGGCGGAATTTGGTTAGCACAAGCAACGGGTGATGCGGATAAAGAAACATCGGATTCTAATGGCAAGCTACAAGTTCCAATAGATGACCCAAAATATACTTTAAAAAGAATTTGGATTTCCGAAAAAGAAAAAAAAGGTTTTTACACGGGATTTTCTAATGAAGCTCTTTGGCCATTATGTCACAATGTTCATAATCGCCCAATTTTTAGAAAAAAGGATTGGCAGGATTATCGCAGAGTCAATGGAAAATTTGCGCAGAGTTTATTGCAGGAAATTAAAGATGTAGAAAATCCTTTAATCTTAGTACAAGATTTTCATTTTGCAATTTTGGCACAGATGATAAAAAAGAGCAGGCCAGACGCGAGAATAGGATTATTTTGGCATGTTCCGTGGCCAACGCCTGAAGTTTTTAATATCTGTCCGCAACACAAAGAGATACTAGAGGGAATGTTGGGAGCCGATATTATTGGATTTCACACTCAGCAATATTGCAATAATTTTATGGAAACAGTTGGAAAAGAAATCGAGTCAATAGTTGACTTGGAACAATTTTCAATTACATTCAAGGGTCATGTTACCCACATAAGGCCCTTTCCTATCAGCGTACCTTTTGCATCTGGAGAGGATAAAGAATCAGAATTTAAAAAGGGAAAAGAATTATTAGAAAAACTCGAAGTGAAAACCAAATATATCGGATTAGGGGTGGACAGGTTAGATTATACAAAAGGTATTTTAGAACGTTTTAAAGGGATTGAGTTTTTTCTTGATTCATACCCGATGTATAAAGAAAAATTTACTTTTTTGCAAATAGCTCCAATAAGCAGAAATGAGGTAGAAAAATATCGTGAATTTAATGAAGAAATTACAGAGCAAGTTGAAAAAATTAACGAAAAGTTTAAGAAGGACGATTGGAAACCAATAGTTTTAATTAAAGAAAATTTAAGCCATGACGAGTTAAATTTATTATATCGTCAGGTAAATTTTTGTTTAGTTACGCCACTACATGATGGTATGAACTTAGTTTCAAAAGAATTTATTGCAGCAAGAAATGATGAATCAGGCGTTCTTATTTTGAGTCAATTTGCAGGTTCTTCAAAAGAGCTTAAAGGTTCTATTATAATCAATCCATATAGTGCCGAACAAATTGCTTCGGCAATTTCAGAATCTTTGAATATGCCGTTAACTCAACAGCGTTCACGTATGAAAAAAATGCGTGAAGTCATAAAAAATTATAATGTCTATCGCTGGTCGGCAGAGTTTATGAGGGCCGTTTCCAGCTTAGATTAATGTTATTAGATTTAAGAATAAATACCGCATAAAACAAAAACACCCGAAAGGGTGTTTTTGTTTATTTGATTAAGATAAGTGTTTTGAAACGAGTTTTGTCATTTCGAACATATCTACTACTGCCTTTCCGCCAAAAACTATTTTTAATTTGTCATCGGCAACTATATTTCTTTTTGCCTTTGGATCTTGCAAATTATTTTTCTTAATATATGCCCAAAGTTTTTTTACTACTTCCGATCTTGGCATTGGGCCTTTTCCTACTACTGCTTCTAAATCAGCAGTAAGATTTAACGGCTTCATAAAAGCCGAATTTGATTTTGCTGGCATAATTTTTGCTTCAGCTTAGTCTTGGCTATAAGGCTGTATACAGCCTTGCCTCGAACTTTGCTGAAAATTAATTTTAATAAAGTCTATTATTATCTAAGGATGGCATATTTTTTAATTAAAGACAACAGTGCGGCCGTTTTTTACAACTCAGCAGATTGTCCCATATATGGAATTTCGATTGGGGTTGGTGGTAATAATTTCTCTAAAATTGGTTTAAAAGTTTCAGCTACTGGTAATTCTGTGTGCACTAAAAAAATTCTTTTTGGATTTTTTATATTTTTAATATAGGCCAATAATCCTTTTTGATCGGCGTGGGCGCTAAATTCATTCAAGGATATTATTCTTGAATTAACATCATAATATTCACCATAAATTTTAACAGGACTTATTCCGTCTTGGAGTTTTCTACCCAATGTATTTTGGGCTTGGTATCCGATTATTAAAACAACATTATTTTTATCGCCTACATTATTTTTTAGATGATGCAAAATTCTTCCCCCCTCAGCCATTCCCGGTGCAGATATAATTATAAATGGCCCAGATTTTTTATTTAGAGATTTTGATTCTTCAACGGTTTTAGTGTAAGTAAGATTTTTAAATGAGAATGCTGAATTTCCGTTTTTCCCAAAATCTTTCCAAAAATCTTCATCAAAATATTTGGTATATCGAGAAAAAATTTCTGTGATATTTGTTGATAGGGGACTATCAATAAATATGGGTAGGGTCGGAATCTTTTTTTCATTTGATAGCTTGTGCAAAAAATAAATAATTTCTTGTGTCCGACCCAATGAAAAAGCGGGGATGATAATTTTACTTTTATTTTTAACAGCTTTGATTATTATGTTACTAAGTTTTTCTACAATATCTGATGTAGAGCCGTGAAGTCTGTCGCCGTACGTACATTCAGAAATAACAGAGTCTACATTTTCCGAAATTTTTTCTGGTGATTTTAAAATTGGAGCTACGTCTACGCCTAAATCTCCAGTAAAGGCTAATGTTTTTATTTTGTCGTTTTCTTTTATTTCTAAAAAGGTAATTGCAGATCCTAAAATGTGCCCCGCGTCGTAAAATTTAAAACGAATATTTTTATTAAGTTGAGTCCATTGATTACTGTTATTAAAATAATCAACCAATTCAAAATGCTTCAAAATTTTTGTAACATCTGTTTTTTCATAAAGTGGAACAATTTTTTCAAATACATTTTTAATATGCCTGTTCAGATATTTAGCATCGTGGGTTTGAATATTTGCCGAATCAAGTAAAATATATTTTGCTATTTCTGCTGTTGCTCCTGTACAATAAATTTTACCCTTGAATCCATTTTTAACTAAAACAGGCAGAGCCCCACAATGGTCTAAGTGTGCGTGTGAAAGTATTACAGAGTCTATTTTTTTCGCATCGAAAGGAAGCTCTTTATTTAATTTGTTTGACTCGTTTCTTCGACCCTGATATAGCCCACAGTCTAAAAGTAAGTTATAGCCATTTGTTTGTATTAAATGTTTCGAACCTGTAACGCTTTGTGCTGCCCCCCAAAATTTTATTTGCATATTTTTGTATAATTGTATAATTGGTCTATTTTATCACAAAATTTACTGCGGATGTAGATTTTGAAATTTGGTCGCTTTTTTAAGTTTTTTTTGATAGAATAAAAACCATATGATTAAAAAAAATATAACATTAATCGTTTTATCTGTTATTACCGTTGGAATTTTATTTTTTATTGCAACTGATTTGTTGGAATCCTCGAAAGATTTTAATAAAGCAAAACAGGAAAGAGAAAATATTTTTTCTAAAAAAAATCAGGTAGTAACAAGTTTTTACCCACTTTATTTTTTTGCCCAAGAAATTGGGAAAGAAAAAGTTGATATTCATAACATTGTTCCAGTAGAAATTGAGCCAACTATTTACGAGCTTACAACTCAAGATATAACAACAATTGAAACGAGTGATTTGGTTATTATCAACGGACTTGATTGGGAGCCTTGGCAAAATGATATAAAAAATCAAAAAGCAATTGTTATCGCGTCAAGTGGTTTAAACGAGAATCAAGTTATAGAAAATGAACATAATAAAATAATTCCATATGCGTGGCTTTCCCCAATAATAGCCAAACAAATGGTAGACAATATTTTGGCAGGATTTTTGCAGGTAGATTCTGTTAATGCCCAGTATTACAAATCAAACGCCGATAAATTAAAATTAGAATTGGATAAATTAGATGCGGAATATAGAAGCGGATTGGCAAATTGCCAAGATAAAAATATTGTTACTTTAGATTTGGCATTTTCATACCTTATAAAAGACTATAATTTAAACCAAATATCTATTTTTGGATTAATAAATAATGTTGAATTAACTTCTCAGCAAATAACAAACATCACAGAGTTTATTAAAGAAAATAATGTAAAATATATATTTACCAAAGGTGCGGTAAATTTTAATTGGCAAACAAATATCGAAAAATCTCTTGGGATAAAAATTCTTATTTTTGATACAATAGAAAAGTTAAATAAAAAAGAGGCTATTGACGGAGAAGATTACTTTGCAAAAATGAGAAATAATTTAATGAACTTAAAAACGGTTCTTCAATGTCAATAATTAGACTATTTTACAAGGAGTTATTATAAAAAACGACTAATAAATAAAGTCGTTTTTTACTATTGATTTAACCTTTTTTTTAAGGTAAAATAAAAAAATATGCGTAGAAATATTGTGATAAAAGACCCTACTGAAGATATCCTTATTAAAGAGCTTGATAATAGAGTCGATATCAAAGCAGAAAGGATAAAGAGGCTTTTAAAGCTTCCAGATTTAACAAAAAAGGACAACTCTCCTGTAAAGATTTTGTTTGATCAAATTTTAAAGCTTCCCAGATTTAAAGATTTTGATGTAATAGATTTTCCAAAAATTATCACTGTCGAAAATAATTTTGATCTTTTAAATACTCCTAAAAATCATCCGAGTCGCGGAGAGACAGACACCTATTACATTAATGACAAATATGTTTTGCGCACACAGATGACAGCGATGTGGTGTTTTTATTTAAAAAATGAAGAAGTCTTAAAAAGATTAGATGCGCAAGGATTTGTTGGATTATTAGCCCCAGGAATTGTTTTTAGAAAAGATGAAATCGACAGAAGCCATTATCCTGCATTTCACCAAATTGACGGTCTATATATCTGTAAAAAATCTCAAAAAATTATCACTCAAGAAGATTTAAAAGAGGTTCAAGTTGATTTAGCAAAAGGGATTTTCGGTCCAGAAATAGAATATAAATTTGTAGATGACACTTTTCCTTATACGGTGGAAAGTCTTGAGATGGATATTATGTTTAATGGTAATTGGCTAGAGGTTAATGGAGCAGGTTTAGTAAACCCAGTGGTTTTGAAAAATTTTGGATTAGACCCCGAAATCTATAATGGTTGGGCGTTTGGGTTTGGAGAAAGATTAGCGATGATAAAAATGGAAATTCCTGATATAAGAATTCTTTGGTCAGAAGACCCAAGAATCACAAGTCAGTTTAAAGATATAAATAGTAAGTTTAAAGAAGTAAGTAAATATCCAGAAACTTCGCGCGATGTTTCTTTTATAATTGATAAAAATATAAACTTAAATAACTATTATGAAATTGTAAGAGACTTTGCACAAAACTTGATTGAAGAAGTAAAGCTGATTGATGAATTTGAAAATGAAGAAAAATTTGGTAAAGATAAAAAAAGTTATACTTTTAGAATTGTTTATAGGTCTCCAGAAAAAACATTAACCGCCGAAGAAGTGAATGAAATTCAGGAAAAAATTAGACAAAAAACTGTGCAATATTTGAACGCAATTTTACGATAAGGTATAATCATTTTAAAAGTAGTAAAGAAAAAACGATGAAATTAAATATAAAAGAAGCGGGACGAGAAAAACAATCTTCTTCCGTCCAACCTTCGCATAAAGCTTCGGAAGGGCAAAGCAAAGCTACAGAAAAAAAAGAAAAGATTGTACTGAAAAAGGTTGGAACAGAAACAAAAAAGGATGTCAAAAAAGACAATCCTGTTTTGGAAAATAAAAAAGTTGAGAAAAACGTGGCAAAAAAAGAAATAAAAGCAGTAAAAGTTGAGAAAAAAGTAGAATCTGAAGAGGATAGAAAAAACGAATTAAAAAAAGAAGAGCCAAAAATGGAAGCAAAAAAAGTTAGAAAAGAAGGCGAATATAGTGCCAAAGACATTTTTGTTTTAAAGGGATTAGAGCCTGTGAGATTAAGGCCTGGAATGTATATTGGTTCAACTGGTGTTGATGGATTGCATCATTTAATTTGGGAAGTTGTAGATAATTGTTTGGACGAAGCAATGGCAGGATATGCTAAAAACATTGAAGTTGTTTTATTGCCAGAAAATAGAGTAACAGTTTCTGACGATGGTAGGGGTATTCCGGTTGAAAAACATCCTGACACGGGAAAATCTACTTTGGAAACTGTTTTGACAACCTTACACGCTGGTGGAAAATTTGGTGGCTCAGCTTATAAGGTTTCTGGAGGCTTGCACGGAGTTGGTATTTCTGTTGTTTGTGCCTTGTCTACTTATATGATGGCGCAAGTTGAGAGAGACGGCGGAACTTATCAGCAAGAATATTTTAGAGGAGTTCCCAAAGGTCCAGTTAAAAAAGTTGGAGATTCAAAACGTACAGGAACTACGCAAACTTTTGAAGCTGACCCAACAATTTTTTCTGAGATTAAATTTGATCCAAAGAAAATTTTGAGTCATTTGCGCCAGCAAGCATATTTAACAAAAGGGGTAAAAATTTCTTTTAAAGATGAAAGAAAAGAAGGCGAGGAAACAAGTTACACATTTTATTTTGAGGGAGGTGTTGGTTCTTATGTAAGATATTTGGTGGAGGGAAACACCCCAAGGCACCAAAATATATTTTCAATTTCATCAGAAAAAGATGGTATTGCCGTTGAGGCAGCCTTTCAATACACACAAGAAATGGAGTGCACAGAAGAGTCATTTGCTAACAATATTTATACAGTTGAAGGCGGAACTCATATTTCAGGATTTCGTACAGCCTTAACAAGATCATTAAACGATTATGCAAGACGCGAAGGATTTTTAAAAGAAAAAGATGAAAATTTTACCGGAGACGATGTAAGAGAAGGATTAACTGCTGTGGTTTCTGTAAAAATTAGAACTCCGCAATTTGAAGGACAAACAAAGGCAAAATTAGGTAATCCAGAAGCAAAACCCGCAGTTGAGGCTGCTACCACAGAAGGTTTATCGGATTATTTAGAAAGAAATCCGTCTGATGCTAAAGCAATTATTGAAAATTGTTTGTTGGCAACAAAAGCCAGATTAGCAGCTAAAGCAGCAAGGCAAACAGTTTTAAGAAAAGGAGCATTGGAAGGATTGGCTTTGCCTGGTAAATTAGCAGATTGTTTATCAAGAAGACCAGAAGAATCCGAAATTTATATTGTTGAGGGAGATTCTGCTGGAGGTTCGTCAAAGCAGGCAAGAGACAGAAGGTTCCAAGCTATTTTGCCGTTGCGCGGTAAAATTTTAAACGTTGAAAGAGCGAGATTAGATAAAATGTTGGCGTCAAAAGAAATTAAAGCTTTGATTATTGCGATGGGAACTGGAATTGGAGAAGACTTTAATATTGAAAAGTTAAGATATCACAGAATTGTTCTTATGACCGATGCCGATGTTGATGGAGCTCACATCAGAACATTACTTTTGACTTTCTTTTATAGACATTTTAAACCAATTGTTGAAGCTGGACATATCTACATTGCTCAGCCACCACTTTTTAAAATTACATCTGGTAAGACGTCTCGATATGCGTATACAGATGAACAGAGAGATAAAATAGTAAAAGAAATCGGGAAAACTTCAGTTTCTATCCAGAGATACAAAGGTCTTGGAGAAATGAATCCAGAACAGCTTTGGGAAACAACAATGAACCCAGAAAACAGAACTTTACTGCAGGTTACAATTGACGAAGCTCACGAAGCAGATAAAACGTTTGATATTTTAATGGGAGAACAAGTTGAGCCAAGAAAGAAATTTATCCAAACTCATGCTAAAACCGCAACTAATTTGGATATATAGTAATACAATTTTAAAATAGATAAAAATGTTTGATAATTTAAAAAAAATCGCAGAGTTAAAAAAAATGCAAGATTCTTTCAAAAAAGAAAGATTAACTGTTGAAAAAAGGGGAGTGTTTGTTACTATAAATGGAAATATGGAAATTGAAGAAATAAAATTAAATCCAGAATTAGGCTTAGAAGAGCAACAAAATTTAGTTAAACAGGCTTTTAATGAAGCTAAAGATAATATTCAAAAAACTTTAGCAAAGTCATTAACGGGTTCGGGATTAGGATTTTAAAATTTGACTTTTATAAAACCTGTGTCAGGGCATTGACACAGGTTTTTGATTATGATATAATAAATATGTAGTTCTTTGAATCTTTTACCCCCCTGTAAACTTTTCGCTGGAAGGGAATCCTGGACATGACAGCCGAACAAATAGTAGTGGAAGAAGCCATCTTTGAAGAGGATTGTGAAGTGGCCGCCCGTGAAGAGCGACATCAAGCTTTTTTCTGTGGCGGAATGACAGTGCCTGAGTTTCGTGAATATCTAGAGGATCTGCAATTGGATGCAGTCCTTCAAGGTTAGTCCCTTTTTAAGGAGAATTGTTATGAGCAAAGATGCTTGTAAGCTACGAAAGCAAAACCGTCAGGGACAGAAAGTACGAAAGAAGCCCAAAAATAATTGGGGCAAATATCGCGGAGAAGGTCTTTTCCAGGCTCCTAGTCAAGATGACTATGATTGCCTACGTGAAGGCGCAATCCAAATGAGGTTTTAGTCCTCATTCAGTTTTGGCCTTGCCAGAATATCTCACAAAAACGTGGGGTTTGTGGCAAGGCTTTTTAAATAATTTATAGGGCTTGACTTATAATTTAGTATCGTGTAACATATAAATAGATAAGATAAATAACCGCCGTGGGCGGTTTTTAAAACTAAGAATCCTATGTCAATAACACAAAAGCCAAAAGAATTTTTTAAAGAAGTTTACGTTGAAATGAAGCGAGTAAGCTGGCTTTCGCGTAAAGAAATTATAAAATATACATTGATAGTTTTGGCATTTACAGTTGCCTTCGCCGCATTTTTGGGAGGGTTGGATTATATTTTTTCGTTTATAATTAAAAACTATCTTTTATAATTTTTTAAAAATATGCCAAAACAAGTAGTAGAACAAGAACGAAATTGGTATGTGCTTCATACTTATTCTGGATATGAAGACGCAGTTGCAAAAAATCTTAAACAAAGGATTGAGTCTTTAGGTATGGAAGATAAGATTTTTAATGTGATTGTCCCAAAAGAAAAAAAGATAAAAATTAAAAATGGAAAGAGGAAAACGGTAGAAGAAAAAATATATCCTGGCTATGTATTAGTTGAAATGGTAGTTACTGACGAATCGTGGTATGTTGTTAGAAATACACCAAGAGTTACAGGATTTTTAGGTGCAGGAACAACTCCAGTCCCAGTTTCAAAAGCAGACATCGACGACTTGATGAAAAGAATGGAAGTTGGAGAACCAGAATTTACAATTGATTTTGAAATTGGAGCTACAGTTAAAATCGTAGATGGCCCCTTTAAGGGTTCAGAAGGAAAGGTTTCTGAAATTGATAAAGAAAGAGGAAAGATTAAAGTATTGGTCAACATGTTTGGAAGAGATACGCCAGTAGAATTAGACTCATTACAAATTAAAAAAGTAGGTTAAAATAATGAAAGTTGAATATTGCCCTTGATTCATCCAGAGTTTATCAAAGGATTAATTATTACATAGTATTCAATTTAAAAATAAATGGCAAAAGAAATAAAAGCAGTTGTTAAGGTTCAAATTCAAGCAACAAAGGCAACGCCTGCACCACCAATTGGTCCTGCATTAGCTCCTCACGGATTAAATATTGCAGAATTCTGTCAAAAGTTTAACGCAGCAACTCAGTCGATGGCAGGTTATATCGTTCCAGCTGAGGTGACAATTTATAAGGATAGAACTTTTGATTTTAAAATGAAGACACCTTTGGCTGCAGAATTAATTAGAAAAGCAATTGGTATTGAAAAAGGATCTGGAACTCCAAACAAAACAAAAGTTGGGAAGATTACTAAAGCCCAATTAAAAGAAATAGCAGAGAAAAAGATGCCAGATTTAAACACAACAGATATCGAACAGGC
>Ga0172381_10004189_pt1 | contig 14985 bp, 19 predicted proteins | sample Leawel6488metaG_FD_119754 | JGI IMG/M metagenome (GOLD analysis project Ga0172381, IMG submission 119754) | Leachate microbial communities from a municipal landfill in Southern Ontario, Canada - Leachate well 64-88 metaG | ecosystem: Engineered > Solid waste > Landfill > Unclassified | place...
AATTGGTCGTCTCCCCTTACCTCCACCCCATGCTTTCTACTGCCGCTTTGCAAAACCAACGTATATTTACAGGCTTGAGGAGTATTAGCCCAATCGTCCTCGGAGTCGCGTTCGCAGGCACCAAAAAACCGCAAATCCTTAATGTCTATGATTTGGGCGTCCTTATGCCTCTGTGAATTATGGTAATATAGTGTTTTACCAACAAAAAACGCCCTAAGAATGTCGGCTAAGTCCTCATATTCTATAGCTTCAATGTCCATTTTTTACTCGTTCAACTTTTGAATTGCCTTAGATGCCGCTTGGGCTGTCATTTCCAGTATTTTTGACACCCCTTGCTCCTCAGCGAACTTTTGGGTGTCAATACCCTTCCTTTTACATAGGGTTTCGATAGCCTTACACTGGACGTCGGAAATACCACCCCGATTAACAGCCTCAGCGAAGCCGCTGGCGTTCTCCGCCCGTTCCTCTGCTGCAATGCCCCTCAAGTGTAAGACACGCCTCAGAATGCGAGCCTCGGCTCTAGAGAGGGCAACGGCGGTGGGGTGCTTGGCAAATAAGTCATCATCCACATTTAATAGACCAGCGTCCGCGGCGTCCATGTCCACCAATTGGGTGGATACAAAGCCGTCTGGCGGAGAAATTCGTTGAATTACAAGTCGAAGGGCGACCGTAGCTGTAAACCTATTAATCTCACTCGGCGGCGTCAAATGGGTGATTTCCCGCTCGATAATTGGACCGATTAAGCCTTCGGTCAGACGCCGCAACCCCTCTAGTGTGGGGTATCCGTCTCGCTTTTCGGTATCTCGGAGTTGAGCCATGACAAATTCATGCCAACCTTCGTCGCCGGGACCAACCATTAAGACTTGGTCGGACTTGGCTTCGGACTTGGCTTCGGTTTCCGTCGGGTCACTAATATACTCAGTCGGCTGCGTCAAAACTGTTTCCGCCATACGTTCTAATTCCTTCTTTTTCTTTCCCTTTAGTTCGTCTTCTGAAATACCGCACTCCTCAAGCATTCGCCTCAAATCTTTAACGGTCACTGGAAACCTCCGCAAATTCTATGATTTTATCCAAATTAACATTTTCGATAACGGCAGCCGCCTCTACGTTAAACGTATTCCGCAACATTTTAGCGTGGTCGTGGCTTCTACATATAATTGGCATTCCGCTTTGGTATATTCGCTTATAGAAGGAATAATCCCTATTATACGGTCTCAACCATTCCAAGTCCCACACATAGTGGATTTTTTGGCGGGGACCAATCGCCGCTTTTAGTTTTTCCGCCAAATCACAGTTTGTAGCTATTACTGTGCCTTTCATTCCCCATAACTCGGAGGAATTGAGTACACAACACTCTGGTTTAATACAAAAATTAGAAATAACATCATATAAGATGATAAAGTCTACAGTATTTGCGGTTGGAATACTTTGATAATACTTATTGATATTACTTATTGTTTGGTAGGCTAGTTGGTTACTGGCTAGGTTATCTATCAAAAAGGATATTTTACGAGTCATTTTTATTCCTCTGGATATATTACCTTTGCCATTCTCGTATAATCCTCGACATACCACTCCAAATTTTTGTTCTTTTCATTGAAGTCTTCGCAGGCTTGCTTAAATTCCTCCGTCCCAACCAAGTAATCATAACAGCCTTCGCCGTCTGAGTCAAGTCCAAGTCTCTCCTCAATGTCTTCAATAAGTCTGCCAAAATTAATCAAGGGGTGTGTGCCAGCCAGCTTTGCAACCCAAAGATATCCCGGCTTTTCTTCGTCATCAAAATAATAGCCATATATGCTGTCGGCAGCGTCCTCTACACTCTCATAGTATTCGTCGTTCCAGAAAACCCCGCCGTCCCAATTTTCAATCTTCTCGGCTTTGTCAACCTTTTCCTGATGTCTTTTAGCTTGAGATTCAGCAAGACATTTGAAATGGTAGCTTGACGGTATATTATCTTTAGAGTGCGGCGACGACAAACACTTATCAGTATTATCTTCAATCAGTTTTCCACAATAATAACACACACAGCATTTTTCTGCGTACTCTTGAGAGCTAGCTACCCTCTTACAGTTTCCACAGCACCAAATAGTGGCGGTTTTACCGTCTGGTGACGTTCCCGTTAGCTTAAATGCTTGCATTTTCTATCCCTTTGATAATAGTGTCTTGTGGAAATCCCAATTCTCTGGCGGTGTGAATAAATTTTATATCTTTTTTAGCAATCATCAAGTAATCTACATGCTTGGGGGCGGGTATGCTATTTGTAAAAACAAAATTTTCATTAGACGTGTCTGACACAATTGAAAATTCTTTATAGTGTTCTAATTTATAAATATCTATGCCATATTTTTGATTTATGTATTTACAAAACATTTCTGCTATTTCTGCATAATTATCACATATAAAATATCCTTCACCATCACCACCAACCCCCATTATAACTTGTTCTAGCTACTCAAATACTATATCTCCGTATATTTTATGTACCTCTAGCATTATTTATTACTTTTTGTGTCTTTAGGAAATGTTAGTCCATAAAACTTCATTATATTTTTTATTACTACCGTTAGATGCTTTTTGAAAAGTAGAAAACTCCAACCAATCAGCGCCGTTTTGTTCGCACACAATTGCCTGCCCACGCCTCTCTTTACACCATTTGCCAAGCTGTTTATAATTTATTGCGTTGTTTCGGTATCTTTTCCCCGCTTGAGAATATGGTGGGTCAATAAACCAAGTGCCGCTCATTGCACAATCTATTTCACTATAAGACTTACGCTTTATTCTCCAGTGCTTAATACTATTTACCTGATTGGCTATCATATTTCTTTTTCTGTCCGTCCAATTCCCACCCCTTGATTTTGATAGGGGGTAGCGTGAGGAAGTTGTTTGTGACTCTGTTAGCCAAAACCCAATTAAAATCTTGGCTTCTGATGCAATATTGCAACCTGACACAGGATATTCTTTGCAAAATTGGTGTCCATCATTGTCTAATGGAAGTGATAATATCTCTTCTTTTTTAGCTTTAATTAAATAGTCCCACAGCATCACGACGGGCTCGTAATTATCATATAAAATAATTTTTTTTTCAGGATATAACAAGGAATACCCAGCAGACCCAGCAAATGGTTCAATTATAGTGTCATATAATGGTTTTGGATAAAATTTTGCCATCCTATATTTTGAGCCGAAATAAGAAAAAAATGGATGTAGCATTATAAAAATCTAAAATTCCTTAAACCAATATAGTGGGACTGTTTTTACGGACTGCAACACCTTACTATTTGTGCTTTTCATCGTTCTGTGTGGTTGCATTAATAATTGATTTATTCTAGACGTATTTATAAAGCACGCCTTTGGTGCAAATCCTTTGATGTCAACTAAAAATATAAACCCCTCATCTTTGTGATTTTTTATAGTTAATTCGTTAAGGAATATCCCGCCGCCACTTACTAAAAACTTGGTCTTCCAGCCGTTTTTGAACGAAAGAGTGTGTCCACTGTGATTTGGATAGCCTTTACGCCTAGCCTCCACGCTTATTTTTTTACCATTGTGTTCAATAATACCGTCTGTTTTGCTATCGTCAACGTCTTCTTGTAGTTTAAGTACTTTGGCATTGATTTTTTTCGCAAAACTATTTATTAATTCTCTTTCTGCGACCTTCTCTTCTATTGGTTGAAACATTTTATATTATAATCGTTTTGTCCAAGCAGTATTCCGAGTCCGTAAATTGCGACCGCTAATACCGACTGTAGCCCAACCACAAATAACACAAAAAAGATAGCAATAAAAATTGCCGCACAAATCTTAATGAATGTCTACATTGATTTTGTCCTTTATAAGCAATGCTTTGTTCGCCTCATCAAAATAGCCAAAAGCATTAAATATGTCAGCCACCCTATCGTGGTAGGTATGTCCAGCAATTATAGTAGCATACGCCCTATCAATATATGGTTGCCGTTCATCTGGATTTCGACTAAAATGGACAATTTTGTCTTCTAGGTCTTGTGGGTTGTCGGCATATACTATTTCGTCGTTTGTGAAAATGTCATTCTCTAGTGTGTGTAGTCTTTCGCTAATTGTAAATGCTTTAGATGCTGGGATTTTGAACACCCTCTCGGCAACTTCGCCAATTTGCGGAATTTCTGAACAGTGCGGCTCAAAAATATTTAGGCAGACGGTAGCCGCCGCATGTAATTTGTTCTCGTATTCCACGGAAACTGGACCAATTCTCTGGGGATAACACCACCCATTTCCTGCCAACTTGATATTTAGTTTCCCTACTGGGTAGCACAACGGCTTAATCCACTTATCAAAGCTGCGGCTCTTATAATCCCAGCAGCCGCCCACCATAACGCAATCTGACTCAAAAGTGGGGTCATAATCTACTTTTTTGTATACATATATGTCGGCGGCGGACAAAAGAGGTAAAACATTAATGCCGCAATCCTTCCAGCCCCCCACTGTGTACTCTATTTTGTTTTTGTGATAGTAATTGTAGACCACCACGTTACTACCGAGTGATTTGACTAGGTCTACCTCTTGTTTGGTGGACATTACCAAAGGATAAATCTTAGTATCAACGTCCTTATTTACTTGCCCGAAATTGCCGCCTTTTAGTAGTACCTTCATTTCGGGGCGATTTTGAATACACTTTACTGTTGGGCGGTCCAACTGGTAGGTCATACCCAAATATAAGTCTATTTTATCGTTTTCCGTGAAAATGTCAAATACGGATTTTTGGCGGCGGTCAAACCAAATCCACTCATGCCCCATTGCCTCAAAGACGTTCTTCAGTCCATTGAGGATAAACCAACCAGCAGAGGGCATTATTTCACTGAGAATTCGCATTTGAATAAAAGACTAAATGATGGTATTTTTAATTATTTGGCAGTATTCTTCCGAGATTTCCGACCCAATCCAGCGGCGGTTTAATTCAACACAGGCTTTTGCGACTGTTCCACTTCCCATAAAAGGGTCGTATACCAAATCTCCTTCGTTCGACCAACTGGTAATGTGGTCCTTAGCTAATTGTAGCGGAAAAACGGCGGGATGTAAAGTTCTGGTGTTGGATTCGTGGTATATCCAGATATTGGTTCGCCGCCCGTACTCTTTCCTTGTGATTACTCTTTTTGTCTTTACTTTTCCGTCTTGTGTGCGATGCCCTTGAGACTGGAGAGATGTTCTTGGCTTAACTACATTTTTCCTATCCTCGATGGGATTAAAGGTCTTAATTTTCCCTTTAGTCAGCACAAACATGTACTCAAAATCTTGCCAGTACGCCAAATTACTACCGGTGGCACCCTGTCCACATTTGCTGTAAATCATAGTATCATGCAGATTAAACCCCAAATTTTGAAAAGTTATGGCTTGCTTAAAGCTGGTTCCACTCTCATTACCGTTTTTTGTTTGGTCCCCAACTACCCAAACCATTGTTCCGCCATCTTTGATGACCCTGTATAGTTCGCTAGCTATATTCAAAAAGTCAAAAGAATAACCGTTATATTTACGGAGATTATCATAGGGCGGCGAAGTGACCACCAAATCTACATAATTATCTGGCATACCCCGCATTGTTTTTAGACAGTCTTCGCAGTATAGCACTATTCTAAATCCTTCGGGGTCGCAATTTCCCTCAACAGTAGCCGATCTGGCGAAAACGCTCCTATCTTTGCGGACCTATTCCGTATAATAAAATTGAACAATTCGTAGCCGAACATTTTATCTATAGGCTCATTTTGGAATAGATTGCGGATATACCCAATTTCAGGCTGATGTAGGACCGCGATTTGTGCCCATTTATTTGGTAGGCTGTGGGTCAGCGATAATACATTTTGCGAATTTCTGCTAATACAAACCCCAGCCTTGTCCGCCTTAATATTACCATCTCCATACACCAAAAGAGATGTTCTATCTGTTGGCAGATTACTTAAAAGAGTTCTATTAAATATAATGTCATTGTAGATTAAAACCACGTGGTCAGACGACACGGTCATCAATCCAGTAATAATACTATACGCTTCGTTAGTTTCCTCATACCTTGAATTATATATTAAGTGGACTGACGGATATGTCGTCATCAAGTATCGGTGTAGTTTCGCGGCGTCAAATCCCAACATCACAAAGATTGCGGCGGTTGGATAGCTACCCTTAATAAGGTCTATTTGATGTCCGATAAGCGGCTTATTCTTATATTTATATAGGCTGCGATTGCCGTACCCCTTTGTTCTGTTACCAACGCCCGCCGCCAGTATTAAAAAAGACGGTGTCGGTGCGTTTTCTCTAATAACTTTGACGTTTCTAACTCCTGGTGGCATACTTCAAGCCCCTCTTTGTTGTTGAATGCTTTGTCGTACCATAGCCCAATTCTTATTCCATTCTTCCTTGGATATAGTATCGGAGGTGTTTTTCCCAGTTATGCGGTAAATCCCAAGAGGTTCGGCAATATGAGTGGCGGGATTTTTTACTGTCATCCGAGTATAAAATTCGTAATCTTCACATGTTCGCATTTGACAATTATAGCCGCCCACCTCTGCAATAACTCGGCTTCGCATTAGCGGCATATTATTAATAATGTCTTCCTGCTCTAGCCTTTCTCGGGAAAATGGCTCGCGGAATTCATGGGAAAAGGTCTTTTGTGCATCATGGTATAGCACTATATCGTGGTAGACCAAACTAACCAGCGGGTCGTCATCTAAAATACTAGCACATTTACTGATTTTGTTCGGCAGGAATTGGTCGTCTGCATCCAAATTGCCGACATATTCACAGCCGCGATTTAACAAAAATTGAATAGCTTTATTACGACTGAAGGAGACCCCTTTATTTGTTTCGTTTATAAGAAGGTGGCAAACCAACCCATTAATCCGCCCACAATAGTAATTTTCTTTTTGTTCTACGTCCACCATATCATCCAAGACCTTTTGCCTTGAATTATCGGTTGAGCAGTCATCAACAGCAGCCAATTCCAGATTGGGGTAGTCTTGGCATACTGCCGACGCAATCGCCTCCCCAATGTAAGACTCTTGGTTAAAGAGTGGAATAAAAATCCCAATTTTTGTGTCTTTATACATTTAGATTGTCCCCATAAGATAGGGGTATTCTTCGCAGGCTTTCCTAATTTTATCGACAATAGGCTTCTCATGGTTTTTGCCCAAAAGTTCGTACATTCGCCGCTGTATAATTGTACCACTCCACCCATAAGCGGGGGTCAGCATAACAAACTTTTCGAGGTCGTCATTCAGTCGGCGGTCGATATCTTCCAGATAGGTTGGAGAAATTTTATCCAAGGCATCAAAAATGCAGAAATACTGGCTCTTTGGCATGGCACAGTCAGCAGCCGACCAGACGTTCTTAATCTCAGGATTTACAATATTACATAGGGTAGTTTTACATCCAACGCACCTATCCTTCGTATAGATTGTTCTATCTGAATTATTAATGTAAAAAACATTGCGGGGTTTTAATGTCATATTGCTAATATCGTCTTGCCGCTTACTTAAATACTCAATATTTGAATTGTCTATATATAGGAGTAGGTCCGCCTTTATTTTCACCTCTTCTCGGGCAATTTCCATTCTATTTTCAGGATTGGCGTCTGCCCATGCTTGCGGTCGATAAAATTGGCAAACATGGTTTAATACCACCAACGAGTCGTCCTCTACTTGATATTTAACGCCTGTGTCGGGATATTGTTTGGCTTTTAGTTTGTCGTACACATTAAACGAGCAAGCGTCTAGCGTATATCTGCTAAAAAATGCACACTTGGCGTCTTTATTCACACATACCGTTCGTATATCAGACATTGTTTTTCCTTAAGAAAGACACTTTTTGATAACTTCCCTTGAATTAAACTGCGGAGCCCATGATAGATTTTTAAGTGCTGCCACATTCTTATAGTGTAGCCGCTTATTATCACCCTCAGTATTTTTACCACTCCAAACCTTTTCTTTTTGTGCTCCGTAATACTCTAGGATGATGTCTACTAATTCGTTAGTCCAAATCTCATCTTTATTAGTAATATTTATAGGTCCGCTGACTTTTTCGTGTTCAATCGCCGCCGTAATAGCATTAATCGCGTCATCTATCCATAAATATGGCTTATGAGACCCTGGTTTTTTACCCCAAATTTCAATCGTGTCGCCACTCGCCTTCGCCTTATGAACTAAGTCCTTAATCGCGCCGTGCGTTAGTTTTTTGTAATTTCCACAAATGGCGCAAAATCTAAGGGAGATTCCGTTGACTTTGCCGAGATTTGTGAAGGTCGTTACGCAATTTTCCGCATTAGCCTTTGCCAAAGCATAAAGATTGGTTGGATTATGTCGCCAACTTTCACCCCTTTTTACACCATCATATGATTGCGTTCCACCCACAACAATACTAGAAGCAAAAATAAAGCGGCAGCCAGCGGTGGCATACTTGAGTAGATTGTAGGTGCCGCCCACATTCACATTCAAAAATTGGTCATGTTCTGCTGGGTTACTCGGGGAAGCAATCGCCGCCAAGTGTATAATTATGTCGGGTGAGACCGCTTCAATAAACTCCTCTACATTTTGCTGGTCGGTTATGTCCAAGTCGGTATGCGATGGTGAAAAAACCCTATAATCTCGCTCTAGTACTGGTAGGAGGGATTTGCCTAGAAAGCCCGTGGAGCCTGTCAAGAGAATATTTTGCATTTTTTATACCAAGCTATTGTTTGTTGTAGACTGGCTTCGTACCCACTATTTTAGCAAGTTTCGTTGGGTTGGTCAAGCCGAGAAGTCGGAATTTCAGGTAGATTGATAGTATTCGATTGTTTTTTTAATACCTTCCTCGAATGTTATTATTGGTTTATAATTTTGCAACACTCTTCGACAAAGCGTGGCATCTAACTTTTTCCTCATTTGACCATTTGGCTTACTTGTATCCCATAAAATATCGCCCTTGTAACCGACAAGTTTTTTAACTAATTCTGCGTACTCCTTGATAGATATTTCTTGAGCCTCCGTACTGACAACATTCATTATGAGGGGGGTGTCGTCCGTTTGAAGAACCTCTACAATTCCTTGCGAGGCGTTTTCGGCGATTTCCAGTTCTCTGAGTGGTGATCCGTCTCCCCAGCAAATAATGAAAGGCAGCTTATCTCGATGGGCGTCACAAACCCTCTTGATAATACCCATCCCAAATTTGGTCTTTTCTTCTAACAGTGAGTCGCCAGAGGATGTAAGATTATTAAAAACTAGGCATGATATTTTCTTATCTGTCGTTTTACTGATTGCCTCAGAATACGCCACAATATTGCGCTTCTGTAGTCCAAAAAACAGTATTGTGCTATTTGGCAGCTTATTCCAGAATTCATCCTCTATAAGGATTTCGTTATCGCCATACGCGCAGCTACTAATAATATTTACAATTCTTTTTACATTAGGATTTTCTGACGCGGCTTTTAGCACGTTTAACGACATAATCGTGTTATCATAATATATCTCTTTTGGAAACTTTTTATTATACGCGATATTACCAGATACGGCGGCGCAGTGTATAATAGTGTCTGAATTTTGATTACGAATACCAGCATCACAATTTTTTATGTCTAGTAAATTAAGGTCTTGTCTTGATAGTCGATATGATATTGGGTTAATTTCATAATTGTTGGCAAGCAGACCTTCTTTTATTTTAGAGCCGAAAAAGCCGCTAATTCCAGTAATTACAATTGACATTGGTGATCCTTTTTAACTTGTCTAGTAGGTAATATCTGGGATTTTAATACCTAAAAACTTCTCTTGATTAAAAATTGCTTTTTCTAATATTTCTTCAATCCTAGCGGATTCCGTGTATGGAATTTCGATATATTTAAGCCCATCTTTAGCAGCTAGGCGTCTTTTATAATTATCTCTGCGGACTAATTGGGGAAAAGAATGTTTTTTAACACTTTTTTTTGTCATATTCCTATATACTTTTTCACAATAGTGCTGCTTACCGAAAAATTCTAACCAAATATTATGCGACCTAATAATAAAGTCAGGTTTTATCTTTTTATCATCATACTGTTTGTTAAATATAAAATTAATCTTATTTTCTAATAACCATTTAATAACTCGCCTTTCGCCACTAGAACCTGAACAAGCTGGACAAATGTTTTTTCTACGAAAATTAGTTAAATCGTTCAACTTAGATTGCCAAATATATCCACATTTTGGACAATGCAGGTTTACTATTTTGTTTGAACCCTTCGTAATTTCTGTCGGCTGTATAATATTATTTTTATCCCAATATTTCAGAATTTTAGGAAAAGTCGTTGCTACGTCATTAAATCCAATTTTTACTTTTTGACCAATACAACATGGACATCTTCTACCATTAGCATAATTGTCGGCTGTTGTTTTATATATATACCCACATTTCTGACATTTAATTTCTAATTTTTTACCAGAGTGTATAGTTATATTTTTAGCTAATTTCAGCGACTTTGTAGTGAGTATTTGATTTAATTCTGGAAACTTATCAAGTATAGAGCCATTTTTTAATAGTTGATTTCTATTAAAACTTTCTACCTGCTTTAATTTTGCACATTTTGGACAACATGTTGTATTGCGACGTACAATACCATTTACTTTAGCCAACCATACTTCGCCGCATATTGGGCATTCCCATAATACATTTTTATTGCTATGTGCAGCTATTTTGTCTACTGGTATATTATTTTTAGCACTATACATACCTGCTATTGTTGTACAAACTTGCAATAAACTCAACCCCCAAGAGCCGTTCCTACAGCCACACGATTTTACGTTACCAGATAATAACCAAGCAGCTACTATGATTGTATAATTTCCACACTCGCACTTTGCCAACCATTCCATTTGCTTATATTTATTTATGCTAACAGGTATCATTACCACTAATCGCCCGAATTTTTCTCCAGTTATATCTTTAGCTCTCCCGCTCAGCGAAATCGGACCTTTCGAGATTAAAATTTCGGCTTCTTCTTTACTAATTCTGCTCATTTTATGCGTACTGATGTTTGATTTGGATTAATGGCACTGCTTTGAGTAAGCTGTCAATCGTGTCATCTAACGTGTATTTTGCCTCAAAACCTAAATCAGTCTTGATTCTGCTATAATTACAAGAATAGTCCCTTTTATCACAATCTGTCATAAAATCGTCATAAAAAACAGCGCATTTAGTTTTCTCACGAATTTTTTCCGCTATATCTCTTTTACTATAGTTTAGTCTATTATCTCCTAAATTATATAGACGATAATTAATTCTATCGAAATTTTCCATGCCCATGATGACTCCGCGTGTTTCGTCCCGTATATCCAAAAATGTGCGTTTGCAGTCAGGCTCCGCCACGCTGATATATCTATTGTGGTGTGCGTCATATACTAGGTTGTTCACCAAAAGATTGATTCTATTTTGTCCACTAACCCCCATGATCGTGGCTAACCTATAAACAAGCCCGCTTTTATATTTTAGGGTTTCTTGTTCCCCTATCATTTTGTGGATGCCGTATTCCGTTAATGGGTTTAGAGGGCTTTCCTCCGTACACACCCCGTCTATTTTTCCGTAAGATGACCCTGTCGCCGAATAGTATAGGGGAATATTATCATTGTATTTATTTAGCGACTCCACCAAATTGGCAGCCCCGCCGACATTCACTGCCTCGGATAGAATTGGGCTACGACGACATGATGGAAATCCCACAATTCCAGCAAAATTTAATACATAGTCCGCGCCGATTACGCTTTCATCACAGTGTTCTTTGCGAGTTATATTTAGTTCTTTGAATTCAAAATCGGGATGTCCGATAAGATTAAAGAGGTGGTCCGCCTGACCCTTATGAAAATTGTCATAGCATCGAACCTTATATCCTCTTCTGAGCAAAGCCCAGCAGACCTCATTACCTAAATAGCCAGCACCACCCCACACAATCCAAGTTTTCTGCGTATGATTAGTCATTTGACAACTATATCCTTTCCGCTGTCCTTAGACAGCTTTTCAAATTCTGCCAGTTTATCTAAATATTCTGTTACTTCGTCGCCGACATTATAGATAACCATTATCTCAAAACCTAAGCGTTCTCTACTCCAAAACGGCTCGATAAAAACATACTCAATTCCTGCGGCATTATTTTCCTCTAGTTTTCTCTGTAGATTTTCTTGTGCAATATCTATTCCTCGTTTTATAACGTTTACTCTACCGTCGCGGAATAATTTCTTTTCCCAGTCTATTGAGGTTTTTACGACCCGCCAAGTTTCGGTTGGCATTCCTATGTATCCGTTGCAAGGAAACCGAAAGTATGGTTTGATTACGTTCGCAACATTTTGCAAAGCCATCTTGGCTATTTCTCTGTCGTGGCTAGCGCATGTTTTTAATAGTGGGTTAATTTTGTCCTCTGGCGTCTTACTAAACATATTGCTTAGAGCATCCCATATCTTATTAAGCGGCGACGGCATTTGATTTTGTTTATACATATTGAATTTCTGGGATTTTAATATCTAGCGGTTGTTCGGGATGGAAAATTGCCGTATTGAGGATTTCTTCAATCTTGGCGGATTCCGTATATGGAATAACTATAAATCTCCAACCATTACCTTCTGCAAATTTACGCTTCAACTTATCTCTTTTTATACGATCAAGAAAAGTATGCTTTGTGTTTTTGCGTTCTCCCCATGCTGATTGTGGACTAAAATGCAATTCACTATCATATTCAATCCAAATATTATGTTCTTCTAATAAAAAATCTGGCTTAAATTTAGCGGTTTTTAATAGTTTTTGATTATCTTTATTAGGATATCGACGATTAAATCTAAATATAATTTTATTTTTTAATAGCCAATCTATTATTATTTTTTCGTATTTACTAGCCCTGCATCTAGGGCAAGCGTATCTTATCTTATCGTTAATAGTGGTTGTCCATTCTCCATTTTTACCGTAGCCGCATGTCTTGCAAATCCATTCAATTTTTTTGCCAGAACCATAAGTTATATCCGTTGGATTAAAGATATTGTTTTTACTAAATTCAATTATCATTTCTGGATACTTATGAGCAAGGTCATTATATCCAATTACTATTTGATGTCCACTACATACTCCACAGCCTCTTCCGATAGCCAGTTCGTGTGGAGAAGTTAAATAGCTTTGTTCGCATTTTTTGCACACGAACCAATATTTTTTATGTGTTTGACCATTAATTTCACTGGGCTGTTTTTTATTTTTATTATAATCCCATGTTTTAGCTATTTCTGGATATAGGTCTATGAAAGAGCGATTTTGTTTAGGTATACTTTTAGTTTTAGACTGCCTTTCTCTTTTTTTATTATCTTTATTTGCCAACCCAGCTCTGTAATCGTGAAAACATCCACAGCTTTTTGTTAATCCTTGTACAATATTTGATGTATGAGCAATCATATAATTGTTACATCTGGTACATTTACACAACCACAATATTTTCTTTGACGTATTTCTTCCAATCGGTATAATTGGTATAACCCAATTAAATTTTTGATTAGATATATCTTTAGCTATGTCCCCAATTGTTATTGGACCATTACATAAATATTGTTTAGCTTCTTTTTCGCTTATCTTAGCCATAATTAATAGTCTAATATTCTATACGCAGCAGATACGTGTGGATACGAGCCTAAAATCCATAGCTTTTCTACACTTATATTATATTTTTCAATTATTTGCTTCCACGCTAAACTTTCGCCCATCTTAAAAATCATATCACTATTTTCTGAATAGCGATAATCATCAAGATATATTACCGCATTATTAGCTACTAGCCTATTTCTAAATAGCCAGTCTAATCCAATATAGGTAGGGCTATAGATGTCAAAATCACACTCGATGTACGAAACCTTTCCAAAATCATATTTTTCCAATAATTCGTCATTTATTGTATCTTGCACAAACCCTGGAATAAATACGACATTACCATGGTGTTCAGATACCTTTTCATGGATAATGCGGCAGGCTTCTTCTGGCGTTGTATTTAACTTTTTAGCTATACTAAATGTTCCAGCGACCCATTCCTTCTCATTAAATGGGTCAAAAAATTCTTCCGAGAGTCCACAAAATGAATCAAAGCCGAAAACCTTATCGAATGGCTTACAGGTCGCGTTTTTATATTGTAAGATTTCAATCATACTCGAACCCGTCATTACCCCAAAGCATATATAGGTATTGCCTTGGCATGTGGGGTCCATCAACGTTACGAGTTTCCCACGCATTGCCATCTATTTTTAATCTCCTATTTAAACAGGTTGGGATAAGTATTAGCTCTATTTGTTTTATAATTTGTGTCTATAATGTTTGTTTTCAACCATCTTAAATTATCTCTCACATACTTAGGAGAGTTTTGCTCATTTAATATAGCCTTCTCAAAAAAGTCGTATTGATAATCACCCACTCTCTCGTTCCTATTTGGACTTCTAACCCAATGATTGCATTTTAGTGCAATATCTATGTCATCTTTGGTAAATCCCGTATGTGAATATGTGCATTTTTTACGCCATATTTCTTCGGCGGACTTAAAACAGTAAGAATACTCAAACGCTATTGGAAATTCACCAGCATTATATTTGACGCAATCATAATGGCGGGACATCATCGCAGGTTGTCCAATACTTCGCAACATCCTTATTGGAACAGCGGGGATATGAATATCATCTAAATAGCATCTATTATCGTAATCATACCAGTATCTCATGCGACCAATTTTAGAAATTTGGTCATACCTAATACTATCGCAAAATCTGTGTAGCCTATCTTCACTGGAAAAATCTACAGACTCGTCGGCGTCACTAATCAAAAAGAAGTCGTCATCTGTATAGTTTTCTAATAGATAGCCCGCCGCCTGTAATCTTTGCCAATTTTCTCTCTGGAAATTCGTTCCCTCATCTTGTCCGCCGCTTAGTTTGTGATCTAAGGATATATATATACTATTTTATCCCTAAAGGGTGCAAACCTACTATCTTCTTCAATTAGCTGTTTGGCTACACATCC
>Ga0172381_10004190_pt1 | contig 14985 bp, 30 predicted proteins | sample Leawel6488metaG_FD_119754 | JGI IMG/M metagenome (GOLD analysis project Ga0172381, IMG submission 119754) | Leachate microbial communities from a municipal landfill in Southern Ontario, Canada - Leachate well 64-88 metaG | ecosystem: Engineered > Solid waste > Landfill > Unclassified | place...
CTTGCGCGTTACCCGCTCTGAACCCCGTAGAAAGAACCTATCTTTATTGATGTTCTTGATTGTCTCCTTGAATTTTGACATGGCAAGAGGTTTAAAATCATCTGATAAACAATGAGTTAGCAATTCAATAGACGTTGCGCCTTTGTACTGCTCGAATGTACGAACGTAATCTATGCACGCATCTATAGCACAGGCGTATATCATACATTCATTTAACGTGCTTTGCTGTTGGGTTTCATGTGTAGTTTGTAGGTTTCTTTTGCGTTTATCCATTGTTTCGCATCTCCTGTGATCCCAGTAATAGATGTCCCCAACTTCTCCCTACACTCTAGCAGTTCATGCAATGCTAATGCTATTTCAGGGTATCCGCTAGAATGGCATTTAATCCTCTCTGCTACTTGTCGTATGTACTCATCAGAGAGGCGCACTTTAGGGGCATCCCCTGGCAGGAAGGTTCTTCTAATTCCATCCCCTTTTGTGCTGACATAGTTGCAGACTGATTGTGGGCAGGTCCCTGTTTTCTTCGCCACTTCTGCTTGTGAAAGACCCTCGTCAAAGTATAGGCGTCTAATTTCATCCACCTTATCAGAGGGTAGTTTCTTTGGCATTTTCCTTCTCTTTCTTTTCCTTCTCGAATTTTGGGCATCGGATAACACCGCTCTCGCGCAAGGGACAGCCTTTTACTAACTTGCACTTTAGGCATATTGTCTCTTTCATCTTCCCTTGATCTCTTTTCCGGGCCATCCAGACCCCTTAAAAATTACTGGTGCTGTGTTTGTAATGACCCTTTCTATGGATTCCCCACACTTTGGGCACTTGCTTAATGCCTCGTCCTTAATGCTCTGCTCTGCCTCGAAACGACCGCACTCTAGGCACTCGTATTCGTATGTCATCGGCGGGTCGCTATCGCTTTTGCTAGTTCAGTTCCAAAGATTCCTTGGTAATTCTTCATAAAGGCATCGTACCCTTGTTTCCTGTAGAACAAAGCCTTTCTAATCGTTGCCCGTTTTGCGAAAGAATATAGCAATCTGATAGGCGTTCTAGGATTTCCGATTCTCTGCCATATCCCGGTTTTTCCGCTAGGCATTTGAGCGATGAAAGTTCTAGGCTTTTTTAATAGTCCTTTTGGTCTTTTAGCAAGCGGAATAGCCTTTTGAAGTGAAACCTGAAGATTTTCCCTTTGAGGGACCGCAAGGCTACTACTACTTGCTGGTGTTCTTATTCCTCCTTCCTCCTGCAATTGAGCAAAGGTATTAGCCATACCGATTGATGCCTCAAGTTTTCTCTTGTTTGCATATCTTTGATATAACCCATATCTGTTGATTGGCTTTCTCAATATAAATTTGTCCCTTAAACTCTGCTTTTCTTCCTCTTGGGACATGGTTAGGGTCACGTTGATAGCGTTCGCCGTTGCGAAAGGGATTTGGTCAGAAAAACGTTCCATGAGTTTAAGCGCTTTATCAGCGCTAGGGATTCCCTCGATTATGATGTCAGCCATGACAGCCTCCTCAACAACTCTACCCTCTTCTTGTTCGTGACGGATAGAACATAATCCTTTTTCAGCCATTCAAGGTTTGTCCTGTGAGTATACGCACAATCTTCCTTCGTGTGTTTCAATGCCAGTTCAATACAATTCTCTACTTCTTTCTCATTTTCGTATACCGTAGCACCCGGTATCTTCCACTCTGGCATATCGGGGACAATAGGGAACGCTCCCGCGTAAATCGCCTCAAGAGCCGCGATGTTAGACTTGCATAGGTTGAATTGGTTGTTTACCAATGGAACAAAGACGGAGAGAGGGTTGATTCTGTCCCGCAACGCCCTCATGTATGAATAATAGTCTGCATGATAGGGCAGGTAGGATGATTCCCCAACCGAACGAATCCACCACGGGTTATAACCCATGAAAAGCAACCTGTTAGGGTTGTTGATAATCGATTTCTTGATCGGATCTTCGTGGTACATGAGGTCGGCGGTATGTGTCGCCCCACCGCGCCATACGATATATTTCCTCTCAACGTCTTGGTAGTCTAGTGGGAAAATGTAATCATCAATTGCATTAGGGATAACCTCATCTCCCGGCTTCCCGTATCGGTCCATTAAGGCTTTGGTCGAGAATGTCCTAACGTCTGCGTTTTCAACCATCCAATCAAACCCGTCTTGAACCGACTTCTGTTGATAGTGCATGAACGCATTAGAATCAGGCGTCACGGCCTTGTAATCGTCGTCCAGGTCATACCAGACCTTTCGCCCCGTGTTCTTTGCCATGACAGCATATTCTTTGCTCTTGGAGTCCGTTGTTCTCAAGAAATACAAAACGTCGCAATTCATCACGTCGCGGAATACGTCCCCTGTCGGATAGGTGATTTCAATGGGCGCAATCCTTCGCAACTGCTCTAATACTCCCTCGCCTCTGTAGTAACGGACGACATGATGACCCGCATGGATGAATAGAATCCTCACTTAATTGCCTCCTTGTATGCCTCAAAGACCTGATGTGCTGTAATGGACTTGATGCACTCGTAATCGTTCTCACACTCCGGAGGGCCTTCGTTCTTTCGGATCTGCTCATGGATGCACCCGGCGCACTTTACGTCAGCCAATACAGGAACCGTCTTTGCTCCCATAGGTCTTACCGAAATCCTTTTCCACGGAAGGGCGCAAGTAAACAGCCCAACGCAGGGCGTTCTGGTAGTCTCCGCAACGTGCAACAATCCCGAATCAATCCCGATAAAGGCCCTAGCGCTCGATATAACTGAATGCGACTCGTTGATAGATAATCTGTCGCACAGGTTAATTATCGGTTTTTGGAATTGGTAGTCTGCTCCCGTCCCAATTTCAACGACCTGGACCCCCTCCCGCATAATCATCTTTACCAGTTCAACCCAAAGAGCCGACGGCCAATCTCTACAGGCCCAAGACCGCGAAGGACTGATAACAACATAGGGGTTTTGAGAGTTTATTTCTTTCGCCTTCCCACGGACTACCAGAGCGTCAACAGCCCCACTATTGATTACGTTGGGCGTGAAAGGTTTTCCAACACCGCATATCTTCCCGTATGCCTCGGATATTTCAATGTCAGGCCATAACTCATAACTGTTGTCGAAGTCGTAGATTAGAGGGGTTGGACAATCCGCATCGTTCATGTAAATACCCTCTATCTTCGCGTTCCTCCTGAATACGTCTGGATACTGCGTAATAACGTGGATTCTCTTTTCTGGATGGATAGTCGCGTACTTAGTTATAACAGCGTCCATCTTCACAACGTCACCCAATCCGTAACTTCTTTTAAATGCAACGTCTTGAAGTTCGGAATACATAACAGCGTTCATATCGGAAACTTTCCGAACGATGCGCGTATAATTGATTGACGCCATGTATTCCAACAGTTTCTTGATTGATCGGTTGTCGTCATCGAGAGTTCCGCGAACAGCCTTTTCCTCTTGAGTCCTCCCCCTCGTGTCTCCCTCCGCGTGAATTGCTTTAATGCGTGGATCGTATAGGACTTTGAAACCACCATCCCAAGCCCTCAAACTGTATTCCGTGTCCTCCGCGCAATTCTTATATTCCTCGTTCAGATTACCAATGCTCTCGTATGTTTTCCGTGTTATTGCATACAAAGCCCCCGTGACAGAAAGGCAAAACCTCTTGAACATTACGAGGGGTGATTCTTCCAACTTCGCGCCATGTGCAAAATGTCCAATCCTCCGGCCTTGCGCCCATACACCCCCATGCTGTACCCGTCCATCGGGATAGAATAAAAGCCCTCCAATGATTCCAGCCCCGTCCTTGACATCCTGTTCCATCGCCTCCGATATGTTCTCAGCAAAGATAATATCGTTGTTCGTGAGAATGATAACGTCCCCCGTCGCCGCCTTCATCCCCTTGTTGCACGTCTTGGCAAACCCTGAATTTTTCTCGTTCACTAATAGGGCCGCGTTGTGCATGAAACACAGTCCGGGTACGGACTCATCTCCCGTTGCATCATCGACAACAATAACCTCGTCATCGGGGTGATATTTTCGGAGGGATGACAGACAGTTTAGAAGGTTCCCCGGTTGGCCGTAATGAGGGATGACAAAGGATATTTTCACTTCACGACCTCCCAAACTGTGCACATGTCTTGCGTTATGATTTTACGCCCCGCGAATCCAGGGAAGAAGTTCACGGCGCAACATAACCCATATCCCCCTTGGTCGTAATAGTCATGCCCTCCGATGCTTCCCCCATGTTTCAGGTGAGGCCACCATGCGAGTAAATCCTTTCGGACTCCATCATATGAGTGATCCGCGTCAATGAATATGGCATCAGCCATGATATCTAGTTTCGCGGCCTCTGTGCTTTGTCCCTTAAAGGTTGTAGGTTCCAACCCGAAAGCCCTCATGTGCTTCTCGAAATACTGGAACATTTCGTCAGGAGGTACCAAGGCAAAAACGTCCTTGTAAACCCCCTCGCCCTTGAATAGGTCAACCGCCAAAACGTGCAGGTGTTTCTTCTTGATGATTTCAGCCTGTGAGCATAGAGACTTTCCAACGTAACACCCGACCTCGACCAAAGACCCACCATCGGGGATGCGCTCCAATATCTTCGTGTAGGCTTCCGCGTCGTACTTCGTGAACCATCCAGGTATTTCTTCCCAGTTCATCGCTTCACCTCGAAAACCCAAATGCAATCCCACCCATCACGGCGCATGATGGCGCACTTCGCCATATCAATCTTGAGTGGTAACTTGTCGAAGATGTTCAGGAACATTTTTCGAGGGGGGACATACTTCCGACTTCTCAAGGCCCCAACGACAAGCCCTTGATCCAAGTGATCCTCCGTGATGTCATTGAAAACAAACCACTGCTTGCACATTGAAACGGCGTTAGTGATAGCCTTCTCGTAGTGTTGAGGGTCGAGGTACGTCACGGCTCTCTCAAGGTTCACGATATCAAACATACCAATATTAGGCCCCGCGTCCAGAATGTCGGAGCAGAAATGTTTATTCTTGGGTAGGTCGCTGTTTTCCCATGCCCACTTGCTGATGTCCATCTCGTAGGGGTCGCATCCAATCGCTTCACCGTAGACAATGGCGCGTTGCCCTAATCCTCCACCAATATCTAGGATGGTGGTTTCAGGAGGAACGCCACGAAAGCAATCTCCCAACCTGTCACCGTATCCGCTCTTTTTCGGGTAGAGTCTGATATGCCCTCCACCCTTCCCATGCTTGTAAAAGTCCTCATCGAAAAAATCCTTCTTCACGGTGTTAGGCATAGCCAAACCTTTCTGTCAACCAGTCTTGGATTTCAACAGGATGTTTTCCCTTATATTCATCCGTGTCGTTCAACGTATACAACTTCTCTGGCTTAAACTCATCCGTTATATTTGTTTCCCCGTTCGATAGTGTTTCATATTCTCTTGCCTTTTTGATAAACGCTTTCGGTTCCCTAATAAACCCATAGTGTAGGATTGCAAAGTCCATCCCGTCCTGACCGTCCTTCACAAAATCATAATTCAGGGAATCCCCCCACGGTTGGGCGCAAGCCCTCGTAAGCCTGTATTGATACGTCCCGCATGGCGGTCTTTCGTGTTCTAGTTTGATGTAACTTTTAGGCGACAGGTAAAAATTGAGCCTCGGACACCCTATATGGTTTACCGTTGAATATTGGTCGAACCTTCTGACGGCCTCTCTCAACGCCCCTTTGTGAGCCTCTAATATCAATTCATCCGAGTCCATCCGTAGATACCAATCCGCCTTTGACGCCTCTCTTGCTATTTGCTGATAGAACCAGTCCCGGTCGTTGCAATTTCCACGGTCAACCTTCCATTCGGGAGCATCGACTAGAATAACGTCCTCTTTTGAAATAACCTCCCTAGTGTTGTCCGTTGATCCGCAATCCAAAACGACAACTTCATCCACCATCGGCCTCGTTGCCCGGATGGATTGGACAATCGGGTAATCGTACTCTATCGCGTTGTAAATGTAATAGGTCGCGGTGATTTTCATAGTTTCTTAATCACCATTAGGAATGAGTAACCGGGAGCGGGTTCAATGATATTTTTTACAATTTCTGCGTTTGCCATTAAAAGGGAAAGCACCTCTCCCGTAAAACCGTCTCTCGTGAAGTCCTGAACGTGCGCTTTGTTCATAAGGTTATCGTATCTTTTTCCGTCGGGAAGATAAAGGATTAAATAACCTCCCTTCTTAACCAACTGAAACCACGAGTGAAAAGCAAGCCTCCAATTGCACAAATGCTCTAAAACATGGGAGGAAAACACGACATCCCATCCCATCGGTTCCAGCCTCTCAAGTTTCGTTGACCTGTGAAGAAAGTAAATATCGGCAGGGTTGATAATCATGTCAACCTCGTTCGTGTTTATCATGTCAATCCCGAAAGCCCACGGAACGACCTTCGCCGTGTTACAGCCGATGTCGAGGACCGATACACCATCTTTGATGTATTCCAATACCTGCGGAAGCGCCTTTGATTCCTCGCCTTTAGGCATCTCTCATCCTCCTTGTTCAAGATAACTTCGGTTAGCTCGTTGACCATGACCATGACCATGACTGTGACCATGACTGTGACCGTGACTGTGACCGTGACCGTGACCATGACCATGACCGTGACCGTGACTGTGACCGTGACCATGACCGTGACCATGACCATGACCGTGACCGTGACCATGACCGTGACCGTGACTGTGACCGTGACCATGCCCGTGACCATGACCATGACCGTGACCGTGACCATGACCGTGACTGTTCATACCCGGCCCGTAGCGTTGTCGCGTTCATCAGACGACCTCGATGTTGACTTTCGATTGGATGGCGCAGACGTATGCCCCGCGATTGATGACAACGTTTCCGCAGGGTTCCAATTCCACGGGCTTCTTCCCCGCGCAGAACTCGTTGAAGCGGCCCGTATCGGCTACCCAAGCCGCGTTTTCCAGAACGAAGTCGGTTGGCGTCACGGCGACCAACGTCCCGACGTAGAAGTGCGTCACCGTCTGGATGAAATACTGCACTCCCAACTTGAAGGGGCTGGACACGCTCTTCACGGTCGTCTTGACCTTCGGAACGTCCTTCTCGGCAATATAGACCTGACCATCGACTGTAATCTTTTTCATCACTTCTCCTTTTTTCTAAGATAACTTCGGGTGGGGCCGTGACCACTACCGGCTAGTACCCACTCTGGCTCATCTGGTTTTTCGCTAGCGGTTTCCCGCAAGAGGTTACCAACACCTCTCTGGCCTCTTATACCCCGTGGCGTACTCGGTACTGAGTTCCATAGCCAGATTGCGTGTCCTTCCACGCCGCCCACCCGGACTTACCTCGTTACTTTCGCTCGTACTTCACAAACGGCGTATCTCCCGCCAAATACAGAGGGTGTTTCGGCTCGCCCTTCTTAGTTGTTCCAAGACAGTAGGGTACGCACTCCATTCCGAGAATTAGTTCGTACGTGGCTTGCGCGACGTGCCGTGGGCAGTTATTCCCCCACGCGCAGATTATTCGGTTGTCGTGTGATGCCGCCTCTCGGCACGCTTTCTTAATTTCAAACCGATTGAACGGCCCCATCGGATTTGAATGGGTATATAACAGGTCGGGGTTGTAGGTACGCAAGGCAAGTGTGTTCACCACAAGTATTTTGTTACGGCCTTCGCGCTCCGCGAACCCGATGCACCTCCTGATGGTCGGGTCATCCTTCTCGGCGTCTGCCGTGGAAGGATTCAGCATACAAAACACCATCGTCCTGAAATCAGAACCCTTGCCCCAAAACCGTTCAAGGGAATACCTATAAACCCCATCCTCGCTGATATTGGCGCGGCAGATTTCGTATTCCCGTTTCACTTCCCCGCCTCCCCGATTTTGGATAGAAGGTCTTTTGCGGCACACATCTCGCATTGCTCTACCGGCTCGCATCTGTGAAAGTGGTGATAGCAATGCCCGCAAATCAACTGGTGACAATGATGGCACCGCCTCCTGCGTTGGCCAGTCATGTCATCCCCACAACCTTCACAGGTTGTACTACGTCGGAAACAGCCCGCCATCATGCTCACTTCCCCGCCTCCTCGATTTTGGATAGGATTGAACGGGCTTCCATTCCAAAAGAAGGTCCCATAATATCGGCGTCACAAGTAGCTGGCATGGCCTTCTGCACTCTCTCGATGAAATCCCTCACCTCATCCCAATGCAGGAGGATGGAACGTTCCGGCTCGTGAAGATGCTCCGGTTTTATCGGCCACGCCGCAACGGTTCCTGGGTACATCAACCCGATCACCGTATCCTTGTTTATCTTCTCCATCACTTGGCCTCCACCTGTCAAGGATTGCTTGTCAACTGTTAAGGGTTGCTTAATGGTTAGATGGTTTTTTCCAATACACGCATGGCAATCACAATTAACATCATGCGTATTATGCCCTATTGTAAACTCGCAATTATCACCCATCATCCCCTCCTTCAATTCAACTCTCCGGTAATTCCGGTATGTTACGAACGCTTCCTGTCGAGAATGAATTTCATGCACCCGCAAACCTCATAGTGTACTGTTCGTTCACAAAATCCCGATTTAGTGTGTTCTGTCATCGGGTGTCCGCAAGTTTTACAAACCGGATCAGTCTTTAACGCCTTGTTGATGAGGCGCAAAATATCACGGCTGGTTTTCTTTTCGGGCCTGACATACGAGTAGTAGGCTATCCGTTCTGCCGCCTTCTCCCACCTATCAACCTTGCTCATGGATTCACCCTCCTAAAAGTCCAGCCATTGCACATAGGGAACTCGACGTTCTTGATGTGTCCCTTTACCTCCCGCGTTTCTGCATCAATCCATTCCACGTCCATAACCCCAGTGCCTTTGCAACCGGGACACGTTTCCCATTGGCGAAGAAACTTTAGTATCCATTTGCGTATCATCCCTTAACCTCCGTAAGCGTGTAGCCAAGGCCGTTGCAAGCAGAACATTTCTCATGTTGGGCGTGTCCTGCCGGATACCACTCACCAATTCCATCACATCCTTCACACACCTTCACCCCAGCGGCGAGGAATGCAGACTCATACGAATCGCCGTTGTAAATGTTTCCCGTTCCACCTGCGCACACGGAATACGCCTGTGACCGGAACGGATAGGACCTGAAAGACACCCATCCTTCGCTTCCCCACACCTTATCCGCCATCGCCTTTGCTTGCTTGTTCTCCATCTTCCCCTCCTGCCCGTTCACTTGCCCCTATGGGGCTACTTCGCCTCTCCGCTCATTATTTCCTCACACGCCTTCTTCACGGCATCCGCTTGGCTCTCTGGCGATGGAATCATTTCTCCCGCCGCTGGAGGTAGGAAGGACATTATTCTACTCTCAAACCGCTCCATCTTGTGTTTCAAAACGGGGTAATTCTCCGCTAGATAATCGTGATGGTGCGCCCCGATGGGATGACAGGCGTTCCCATAGACTCCAATCGCACAAACCAATTGAGTCTTGGTTGGGGAGTATTCCGCGCACAGGGGACCGCCCTGAAAGTGTCCGTCCGGTTCGTCAATGTCCAACTCCCCCGGAAGTCTTGAACGACCGCACCTCACACAAAACGGCTTCGGGATCTGCCCGTTTTCCACTCGGTACTCGATGTACAGATAGCAAAGAGCGGGTTTTAGGTACGCCATGCGCACGTTGACCTTTTTCCTTCGCTTGGATGAAGTCCTGCGGAGTTTCGTCCTCTTCACGCTACCACCCCTTTTTTGAAACACTCAAAGGGCAGTAGAGGACACCCATCTTCCTTCGAAACCTCAACGCTCTCATGTTTTCCTTGTTTCGGGTTTTGTGGGTTCGATTCCAGTCCCGGTTGTAGTGGGGATGTCGGCTCACCCATTCCCTGTGGTAGTTCGGGTGGGACAGACGCCACGCTCTCATGTATTCCGTTCTTGCCATGTTCCCCCCTTCAACACGAACCGGGCGAAGGAAACCCCATGAGGGGCCCCCGCATCCTCGGCTTCGATGATGTAACCCTTGTCGCGCAAGTCGCTGATCCTACCGGTTATGTTCTGCACCCGGTTATGGGTAAACCCCCTGATTTCCTGCTGGCTCTTTGGCCCATCCTTCAACGCTTCAAGGACTAGTTCGCATTGGGTCTTTTTCACTCTGCCCTCCAATCGCGTAAACGGTGCAGATCATGTCCCCGTTCGGGTATTCGTCCAGTCTGTGAAGCAACCAGTCAAACCCCGTCACGGTGTACCAGACGAAGGTGGTTTTCACTTCGGGACCTTAATGAGAACTTCTTTTTCAAACCAGCAAGCCACCCAATCTACAATCATAAACGTTTTGGTATTTCCCGTTTTGAACGGAAGAGACTCAAGCCCTAGAACCTCACTTTGGGTTGAATATGCGAATATGTGCTTCCCTTTGATTTCGTCAAGACTCTCAACACCGAACACATCAAAAACACGAGATATAAAATCGATCCCGGCTCCGTTTTCACCCCATCCTTTTCCCTTTTTCCCAACAGTCATTGATCCGAGCGTTACCCCCCAAAGCGCCTGGTGAACACCTCCGTAATTCAGACCGATATATAGCGTAATTCCACCATGATCATCATGGCACAAAGAGACCTTTTCAACTTCGGCTAATTGTTTTCTAATATTTTCCATTTAAAGCCTCCACGGGCATCCCGTTCTTGTAAACTGTCTTAGTCCTGCAATTCAGGCTTTGCGAGAGCGACGCCGTGATTGCTTCGATGGCCTTGACCGACGCGGCGACTTCCTCGGGCGTTCGCTCGATTTTAATGAGTTTCGGCACAAGAGAGCAGAAGGCCGGTATCCTGAGTCTTGAAAAGTGTCTAACGGCGGCATCATTATGAGTCCATCCGTCTCGGCATAGATTTTCCCAATCCTCCTGATCTCCGATATGGATTCTTTTAATGCAGGCCAAATCGCGTGGATAATTGCGCTTACCTTTAGGAATTGGACCTCCAGGAACATTCTCATACCAGTATTCAGCCTTTTTGACGTGTGCATTAGGTTTTCTCACTTTCTCATTCATGGCCGTAGTCCTAAAACCGTCAGGTTTTGCAGTATTTACGAGCTTGCGAGTAAATACTGAGTAGTTGTCTTTGTCTGAGTCTACGTCTACATCTACGTCTGCGGTGTAACTTTTAGTTACAAGTTTTAGTTACAACCAAAAGTTACAACTTCTTCTTTGCCCTGTACCCCTTTTGTCGTGAATACTCGCTTTGGTACTTTTTCCAGTTTACGATTAGGAAACAATCCCTATCCTTGCCGACAATCGCCAAGCTGGCAAGATGATCGAATGTTCCCTCAGTCACTCTCGCGGCCTTGAGAATTTGTTCCCTGGTGTAGGAAACGTTTCCGGGAGCCAAAAAGTGTCCATTCTCGCTCAGTTCGTTGGCCAGAGCCAGCAACCTCACAAAACCAGCTTGAAGCGTGTCATTCATGGCAACCACCTTTTCGTCGTACAACCAAGCGGCGCTAAAAATCTTAAAGAACCCTGCCATTTGTTACAGCCTTCCGGCCTTAGAGGGATCGGGCGTGTAAATAAAAAAGGCCAGATAAATCAAAGGGCTCGTGCAGTTGGAGCGCCCAGAGAGCGTGGGGCCTTGCGGCCCCCTGCACAAACCCCTAAATGTATCTGACCTCTTCATACTCTGGCCCCTCCAAGGGTTGAGACAATGTTACCAGAAACTAGGATTATTGCAACCACCAAAACATTCTTTTTCTCACCTAATCAGCGCATCGATGGCGAAGGAGAAGGCCATGATAATAGCGGCTATCAACACTATCGCATTTTCTTCCCTCTCCTCCTCCTTGCGGCGCAACTCTCGCCAGTAGATCGGACGGAGCTTTGATAGGTCATTCATGGTTTCACCCTCCTGAACTCCACCACCCACACCCAGGGGTTCGCGTCCCACGATCCGGGGCCGTTGATGCGGTTCCACAAATTCTTGTATTCCAGCCTGTACGCCACCCTTTTCAGGCCCGAGAATTCACCTGTTAAAAGTGCGTCGCTCGGTGTTGCACCCTCCGCCTTTGCGTCCTCCTCGCTGATGTCCTGCAACCTCTCCACCCGCACGTTCACCACTTCCAAGAGGATGCGGGAATACTCGCGCGGCATATGTATGGACGGACGCCATGCATCTGGTTTTCTGTACGCTTTTCGAGGGGATTTGAATAAAATCGTCTGGCTGGATAAATCCTCTGGTCCGAGGTCTTTCGTAGCCCTATATCCAATCGTGTATTCGTATATCTGATTTTCCTTGTCTAAATTCCTTCCAGAAAACGCCAACACCTTCCACGCCTCCCTCACCCACAGGCGGGAGCCGGGTGCGCCGTAAGGGCACTTCCAATGGCACGTGTTCTTGACGTTCCCAACCTGCCCATTGCACATCTTGTTGTCCGAGGTCCAGAACGTGAAATGCTCATAGTTCTTGTTGTAAGGGTTGCAATAGGCACCCACTGGCACGTTCACGGGTTGCGGCTTCACCACCCTCCGCGTCTGTGTCTTGGTGCCGTCCAGAATCGCCCGCACCATCGGGCCGCTGAATAGGATTGGTCTTTCTCTCATGGTTTCCACCTGTCCTCGACGTAATCGCGCAGGGCGCAGAACACAAGGCCCGAAACCGTCCCGGCGCGTTTCATGCGGAGCGATTCGATGTCCACTTCCATCTTCGACCTGACCTTCGCCATGAGCATGGTCGGCTGTCTCATGTTGACGGGGATGGTGTTTGGATTCTTTTTCTTTGGTTTTTTCATTGGTTTTCCCTGTTACTCATTAGTGATTTCTCGGCACTCAGGGCCGATTGAATCGCGGTCAGGCTCGTTGCCATCCCCTTGATGAGTTTGTCGAAGTGTTGCAGGAGCGCATCCGGCTCGATGCACCTAGCCTCGACCCTCGACCTAACCTTGCGCTCCTCCATTCCCTTGAACTCGCCCTCCTTGTCCCACTCTTGAGCAAGGGCTTTCTTGTAGAACTTCACCGCGTTCCGGTACTGGAACGAGAGGAAGTTTGTGAAATGCGCGTACTGATAGAGCATTTCCTTGAGCCTCCCCACGTTGTCCTCGGGCAATGTGTCGCAGAACTTCTCGATCTCGACGAATCGGGGCGCGATCTTGTCGAGGAAGGCGACGTAATCCGCTTGCGTGACCTCGTTGTTGAATTGGTACATCAGCGCCTCCTTCTAAAAGTCCACCCATTGCACGAAGGACACTCAACAGTACATTTGAACGGAGCAGGCGACCATTCTTCTACCCTCCCGGTTCCTCCGCATATAGGACAATCTTCCCACAGATTTAGAAACCACAAAAGCAGGCGCTTCATTACCGCCTCCCGGTTGAACTGGATGATTCGACCCAACGAACGCTGACCCACTCGGGGGCCGGTTTCCCGTTCCCCCATTTATTGGACTTGATAGCGGCCTTCACGAGCGTTTCGTTGACTTGAAGGTACTCGGCGGGGACCTTGGACACGTCCGGTATCGTGAACTCGGGGACCTTCTGCGACTTCACCCCCGCGATCTTCACGGGTTCGGACACGGGAAGGGGAACCTGGGCCGAAACTTGGGCCTTCGCTCTCTCTGCCTCTGCCTCAGCCAACTTCCTCGCGGCTTCCTCTCTTGCGGCCTTGGTCGTAGCATTGAGGGCTTCCTGTTGCGCCCTTCGCGAATCCTCCTCTGCCTTCCGTTGGGCCTCCTGCGCCTCTCGGACCTTGCGTTCGGCCTCGGCCCTCTCCCGTGCCTGCCGTGCGTTTTCTTCGTCCTTCCACGCATTCAGGCGCGATTTCAGACCGTTGGACGCTTCATCGAGCGGAGCAAGGGCCTTGTCGGCCTCGGTGTCGATTCTCCGGCCCAACTCCAAAACCGGGGCCTTGACCGTCTTGCGGCTCAACTCCACCTGTCCCTTGAACTTCGTGATTTCGGCAAGGCACAGACCGGCCACGTTGGCACTGTCCTGGTCCGACACGGCCAGCTTTCCCGCCCTCTCCCTGAACCCCTCGGCCTTCTCCACGGCGGCGGCGTCGATGACAACAATGGGGCCGGGGATGCCGTCTACCTCGATGGGGTTGAACCCCGACACGGCGGCGAGGGCCGTTTCAACCTTTGCCTCATTCTTCACCGTTTCCGCTTTCTCGTTCCACACCTTGAACTCGGGGCAGGCGTCATGCTTGCACGCCTCGCAGTATTGTCGCTTGCACCATGTCCCAGGATCGGCGGGGGGGACCTTCTGCAAAGCGTCCAGAACCCACCGCTTGATTTTCGACTCCCACTCCGTGAACTCGGCGGCGGCGATGGTGACAGATCGATAGCTTTGTTTCGCAGTCCCGCAAGGCTGGCACACGACCAAATGCGCCTGCTTGAAAATCCACATGCGGACGTAGGCATGACCCAAGACGTAGGCCATCAACTGCTTGTTGTCCATCGGGTCTGGAACGGGACCTTTCCCGAACTTCCAGTCCACAACGCAGATGGTTTCCGAGTTTTCGTCGAAGTACACGAGGTCAGGGGTCCCCTGCGGGATTCCCAAGAGCGTCAACGTAACCGGGTCCTCGATGTATGTCTTGTGAGGTCCGGCGGGTTCAAGCTCCTTCGCCACGGCCCAACACGTCTTAACGGCCTCGGCGTCCTCATCGGAAAGCCCATCGAGGAAGGCGGCGTGTCCCTCGGGTCCAGAACGAAGCCCATTCGCCGTGCGCTCGTGCAAGTCGCGGCCACGGGCGGCGGCGGGGTTGTCTTCAAACGGAAACACCGAAGAACGAAGCGCGGCGGCAGGACAATGTGAAGTCAGGTCTAGTTTCGATGGGCGAATGTTCACTTTGCCCTCCGCTTCTGATCTGCCAGCACTTTCTTTCGGCCCTTTTCGCTAAGGCCGCTCAGGTCCAGCACTCCCCCGATGCTCGTGGGGAGCGTCAACCCCTCCGCGCTCGTAAGGCCTCTCAGGTCCAGCACTCCCCCGATGCTCGTGGGGAGCGTCAACCCCTCCGCGCTCGTAAGGCCGCTCAGGTACAGCCCTCC
>Ga0172381_10004191_pt1 | contig 14985 bp, 14 predicted proteins | sample Leawel6488metaG_FD_119754 | JGI IMG/M metagenome (GOLD analysis project Ga0172381, IMG submission 119754) | Leachate microbial communities from a municipal landfill in Southern Ontario, Canada - Leachate well 64-88 metaG | ecosystem: Engineered > Solid waste > Landfill > Unclassified | place...
ACTGATATAAAAAATCGCTGGCATGATCATTATCATCGTCACCAAAAACATCTGAGATTTATCTCGATCTTTAATAATTAATTTTTTTAAAGCCAAAAAAGGTTGTTCAATAATATTGTACAAATTACACAATAATTTCCAAACCTGTCGGACAATTATTAAGAAAATTAATTCACTTATTTTTTTAATTCTTTTTTTGATCATATATCCAAACCTCTCTAAATTTCTTTTTTGCTCTCATCAATTTAGACTCGACAGCTTTAATAGTTAATTTTAAATTAGAAGCAATTTCACTTACTTTCATTTCCTCTATATATTTAAGTCGTAAAATATCCTTATATCCTTTACCAAGTTCTTTTAATGTTTTTTTAATTTCTTCTTTTAGTTCGTTTTTTAAAACATCTCTTTCTGGAGTTAAGGCTTTGTCAGCAATTTCTTCAAAAGCCGGAGATACTGAAAATAAAATTGTTTTTAATTTCTTTTTTCGGTAATAATCAATAATTTTATGCTTAGCAATGCTACAAATCCAACTAAACTCATTACATTTTCCATCAAAATTCGACCGGCACATAATCGCCGCCATCATTATGTCGTTAGTCAATTCTTCAGCCACTCCTTCATCATCAATTTTTTGGCTAACAAATTTCTTGACTCCAAAATAATATTTTTTATAAAAATCTTCCATTGATATTGTTATTATATCTCGTTGCTTTATACTTAATTAATGCTCCCTTTTATTAAAACGCATCCACTGCAAAAAATAGCCCAAGAATTGAGGGGGGATTTATTGGACATAATCTATAAAAATGGTGGGCATATTGGTGGTTCTTTGTCTTCAATTGACTCAATTATTGCTGTTTATTTTTCTTCTCTTTTTGATCTAAAAAAAGATCATTTTATTCTTTCAGCCGGGCATTTAGCCCCAGCTTTGTATATTGTTCTTGCCAAAGCTAAATATTTCCCAAAAAATCTTTTAGAAAATTATTCTTCTTTGGATTCTCTTCTTCAAGGCCATGTTTCTCATAATGTTCCTGGAGTCGAGTATTCTTCTGGCTCTCTTGGTCAAGGTCTTTCTTTTGCCTGCGGTCTAGCCCTAGGTGACCGTAAACATAGTACTATTTGTTTAACTAGCGATGGTGAGCATCAAGAAGGTCAAATTTGGGAAGCTATTCTCTTTGCCAAGAAATATAAATTAGGTAATTTAATTAATATTGTTGATTTTAATGGTTTTCAAATAGATGGTTCAGTTTCTGAAATTATGCCTCTCGACAATTTGGCTTCAAAATACATTCAATTTGGTTGGACTGTTACTACTGTTGATGGTCATAATTTTAATCAACTTATTTCTGCTCTCAAAAATGCCAAAAAGTCAGATTATCCAAATTGCATTATTGCCAAAACAGTTTTAGGTAAAGGTATTTCTTTTATGGAAAATAACTTTCATTATCATGACATTAAAAATTTATCAGAGAACCTCTATCAAAAGGCTAAGTCAGAACTATGATAATCAATTCAATTCGACAAGCCTTTGGTGAAACTTTAGCTAAATTAGGTAAGACTAATAAAAATATTTATGTGGTTAATGCTGATTTAAAATCACCACTTTTTTTAAATTCTTTTGCCAAAAAATTTCCACATCGTTTTATTGAATGTGGTGTCGCTGAAACCAATGCTGCCGGCGTTGCTGCTGGTCTAGCTAAAACAGGAAAAACTGTATTTTTAACTTCTTTTGCTTGTTTTTCTCCAGCCATCAATTGGAACACTATCAAACAATCAGTTTGTTACAACAATGTTAACGTTAAAATTATTGGTTCTCACGCTGGTTTACTTAGTACTGATCTTGGTGCTACTCATCAAATGCTTGAAGATATTGCCTTAATGCGCAGTCTTCCCAATATGGAGGTTTTTTCACCCCTAGATGTTCTTGAAACCGAAAAAATAGTAAAAGCCATTACTTTTAGTAAAAAGCCAGCCTATCTTCGTCTGGTCAGAGCAACCACCCCCAATCTTTTAAATCCCAAATTAAATTTTACTATCGGAAAATCTCATATTTTAAAATCAGGTAAAAATATTACCATTATTGGTCATGGACCAATCCTTGAAGAAGCTTTTCAGGTCCAAGCTAAGTTAAATTTGGATGATAAATACAAAAAAATATCTCTAGAGATTATTAATTGTTCTTCAATTAAACCACTAGATAATGTCACTATATTAAAAAGTGTCAAAAAAACTGGTCATCTTATTTGTCTTGAAGATCATCAAAAAAACTGCGGACTAGGGGAGGCAGTTGCTTCTCTTGTTTTATCAAGTAATTTTCCTTGTAAATTTATTCATTTAGCTGTTGACAATAGTTTTGGTCGCTCAGCTAAAACTTATCAAGAGTTGTATGATTATTATGGTATCGGAGTCAACAATTTATTGACTGCCGTCAAAAAAATACTTTTAAAATAAAATAAAAATAATTTTTTCTCCCTTTGTTAAGGGGAGATACCGGTTTATCCGGAGAGAGGATTAAAATTAAATATTATGAAAAATTTAAGACAGTTATTAAATGAATACAAAGCCACTGGTCGGGCTATACCTGCTTTTAATATCGATTCTTTTGAAATTTATCAGGCTGTCGAAGAATCAGTTAAAGAAACTGGTCTTCCTTGTATTGTTCAACTTTCCCCCAGTGAAGATAAATTTGTTCATGCTGAGCGCCTTTTTGTCTTGGTAAAAAAAGCTCAAATTGAAGGCTTGCCGATTTATTTAAATATGGATCACGGTCAAGATCAGCTTCGCCTAGAAAAGCTGATTAGTATTGGTTTTGATATGGTTCACTTTGATGGTTCCAAAATGGACTATCAAACCAACCTTGAAACCAGTCAAAAATTTGTTCAAAATCTAAAAAATCATTATTCAGAAACTCTTTTTGAAGTTGAGTTCGACAAAATTAATTTAGTTGACAGTGTTGTTTCTTCAAATAGTTTTACAGACCCTCAAAAAGCTTTCTACTTTATGGCTCAAACTGGTGCTGACTTATTGGCTGTTTCAATTGGTAATCTTCATGGAATTAGTTCAAAATTACCAGAAAATATTAATTTAAATCTTCTTTCTAAAATTAGAAATAAAATTCCAGAAGATAAATTTATTACTCTTCATGGCGGCTCCGGCATTAGTCCAGATCAGATTTCTCAGGCAATCAAACTTGGTGTTGTTAAAATCAATATAAACACTGAATTGAGAATTAATTTCAATCAGTCTATCTCTCAGATTTATAGCAAAGATTTTAGTCAAAAAATTTATGAAAATTTTAATCCTGCCATTGATAGCCTAAAGAACATTATCAAGGCAAAATTACTTCTTTTTTCCACTTCTAACTATGGTTGATGTTCTAACTATTGGAGCTGCCACTATTGATATTTTTATTAAATCATCACAATTTGTTATTGATAATAATCTAGTTTCATTAGAATATTCTTCTAAAAATGAAATCAATCAAAGTTTAATTTGTAGTGGTGGCGGCGCCACCAATTCTGCTGTTTCTTTTAGTCGTTTAGGTTTGAAATCAAGTTGTTTGTCTCTTATTGGTGATGATTATTTAAATAATTATATTTATGATGATTTAAAAAAAGAATCAGTCAATACTAATCTTTTAATTAAAAACAAAAAAGATAATACTGATTTTTCAGTTGTTTTAGTAGCCAAAGATGGCAGCCGTTCTATTCTTACCAACAGGGGAAAAACTCGTCTAGAAGAAAAATATTTAAATTGGGATAAAATTCCCAAAACTAAATGGTTTTATATAACTTCTCTTGAAGGTAATCTTGATTTACTCGAAAAATTAATTGGTTTCGCTAAAGAAAATAATATTAAGGTTGCTCTAAATCCTGGCAATCGTGAATTGGAGCAAAGAAAAAAACTTTTACCTCTTTTAAAATTAATTGATTTTTTAATTTTAAATAAAATCGAAGCCGAAAGCATTGTTGATCTTAATTTCGATAATGAAAAATTTTGGAATAAACTAGTTTCTCTTTCACCAAATATTTTTTCTGTTACCAATGGTCATGATGGAGCTTTTGTCTTTGCTGAAAATAAGCATTATTTTTCTCCCGTAATTAAAATGAAAGCAATTGATGAAACCGGTGCTGGTGATGCTTTTGGTTCTACTTTTGTTAGTGCTTTAATTTATCAAAAATCAATTTCCGAAGCTGTTCACTGGGCCATTAAAAATTCTGCCTCGGTTGTTTCCGCCCTCGGCGCTAAAACCAAACTTTTAACTTTAAAAAAATTGGAAATTGGTCATTAGAAATTAGAAATTTTATATATGTTACCTAAAGAAGAAAAAATCAAAAATAATTCCGCCACTGAACAGCCTGGTCTTTTTGATAAAGAAAATGAAAAGGAACGAATTTTTAAAAAAAGAAAATTTGTTTATATAGTTATGTTTTTAACGATTGGCTTAAGTTTGTCTTTTAAAATTTATAGTTTTATCAAAAAAAATCCTTTTTCTCTTCCAAAAATTCCAACTTTTAATTTTAATGTTTCTTCTCCAAAGGTTAATGATTTAAACCTTCCAAAAGATCAAAATGCCACTTGGTCAATTTTTTTTAAAAAAATAAATTCTGATTCAATTATTTTTCAACAAAATCAAAACCTTATTTTCGATAATCAAAATTTAGAATCCATTTTAACTAAAATTAACACCAGTGATTTTATTATTACTAGTTCCTATTCTTCTTCTCTTCCAGAAGGTTTTAAAATTAAAGAAATAGTCGAAGAAAAAGACAACACTTTTTCCTATTTTTCAACCATAAACACACCTAATCAAGAATTACTTTTAATTATCAAAATTAACGATTCAAAAGATTTATCGCAATCTAAAAAATTGATTCCAACCTTTGTTGATCAGTTGTATTGGTATTCTCTTCAAAAATAATTTTATCGTCTGGCATTGATATTGATTCTGTCCATTGTTCGTCTATTTTATTACTTAAAATTTTAGTCATTGTCTTATTCCAAATTGGAGTTGCTCCACTTACTCCTGAAGCTACCCAGCTCATTGGAGACCCATCATTGTTTCCCACCCAAGTCGCCACTAAATAACTTGGTGTCCAACCAATACACCAATTATCTTTTAAATTATTGGTTGTTCCTGTTTTTACTGCCACTGTTTTTCCTTCAATTTTTAATTTTGAATTTAATCCAAAAATAGGGGATCTGGCCTGATTATCACTTAAAATATTATTAATCATTAATGCTAAATCAGAACTTACTATTTGATTACTTTCTCTTTCTTTTTTATAAATATTTTCTCCTAAATAATTATCTATTTTATAAATTGGATTAATTTCCACTTTTTCTCCTAAATTAGCAAAAACACTATAGGCTTGAGCTAATTCTGTCATTTTGACTTCTCCACTTCCAAGGGCTAAAGACAGTCCATACCTATTTCTTTCTTTCCAAGTATTTATCCCCATACTTTCAGCTAAATCAATCATATTGTTAACTCCATTTTCCTTTAAAAGTTTTACAGAAGGGACATTTAAAGAGGAAGCCAAAGCTGTTTTTAATGTAACTCTTCCCATATATTTACCATTATAATTTTGAGGAGAATAAACTTTTTGTCCAGGTACGTAATAACTAACAGGGCTATCTTCAACATAAGAGTCCATATTTTTTCCTTTTTCAAAAGCCAATAAATAATTTATTGGTTTTATCGATGATCCTGGTTGTCTTAATGCTGTTGTTACATTAACATTTCCATCTATATCGGTTGCTTCATAATTTTTCGACCCAACCATTGCTAAAATATCTCCATTTTTAACTTCAATTACAAGTGCTGCTCCGTTTGATATTTTTAATTTCTTAACTTTTTCAATTTCCTCACTAACATTTTTTTCTGTTTCTTTTTGAATATTTAAATCTAGACTAGTATAAATATCTAACCCTTGTCTTTCAAAATTAACAAATCCATATTTATTTTCTAATAAACTTTTTATATAGAAAACAAAATGAGGTGCTTCTATGTTTTGTTTTTTTATCCTAAAAACTAATTTTTGTTTTAAAATTTCTTCACCTTTTTCTTTATCAATATAATTAGCTGAAACCATTTCTTCAATTACTCTTCTTTGTCTAGAGATTCCTAATTCTGGATTATTACCAAAATAAGAGTAAGAACTTGGTGCTGCTGGCAGCCCAGCCAAATAAGTCATTTCTCCTTCGTTTAAACTCCAAATATCTTTCCCAAAATATTTCCAAGCCGCTTCTTGAGCTCCGTAAGCCTCGCCTCCATAAGATACTTGATTAAAATACCTTTCTAAAATTTCATTTTTAGTCAATTTGTTTTCTATTTTTATAGTTAAAATCGCTTCTTTTATTTTTCTTATAAAAGATTTTTCATTAGTCAAAAATACATTTTTAATTAATTGTTGACTGATGGTAGATCCACCTCTCAATTTATCTCCATTAGATTTTCTGAAATTATAAATAGTTGCTTTAATTATCCCTTTTAATGACAATCCATTGTGTTTATAAAAATCTTTGTCTTCAATTGCCAAAGTTGCTTCTATAAACTTTTTTGGAATTTTATCTAAACTAACCCAAGTCCTATTTTCTTCCTCATAAAATTTATAAAGTAAAATTCCATTTCTATCAAAAATTTTACTTGATAATTTTGGGGGATTATAAATTAAATTTACATCAGGTAATTCTTTATTTAAAAAATTATAAATATTTAAGAAAAATATTAAAAAAATAATTATTACTAAAAACAATGTTATCTTTTTCCAAAATTTCCTAAATAAATTAAGTCCAATTTTAAAAATCCGAAAAAATGGTTTACCTATGGTTATTAAGCTTTTTATTATTTTTTCAATAATAATCATCTTAATTAACTATTGTAGGAGTTTTAATATTAGTAGAACCGACGTCCACTCCTGTTAATGGACAGTCTAAGCAAATTTTAACACCGGTTATATCAGTAATAATATTGTGATCTTGCCATTCTGCATTAGGTGCCACTTCGTTATCAACTACAATTTTTCCAGTATCTTTATTAATCAAAACACTCATTCTGCTACTAGTTTTTGCTGGCATAAAATTTTTATTAAAATATTCAAAATGAGAGTCACAACCACCTTCAGGAATTGCTCCACCGGTTAAATTACACACATTAGTTCCAATAATATTTGTCGGCATCACTGGTTTTTTAACAGTCTTATCTCTTAGTATTTCCGTCATTATCTTATTCCAAATTGGAGCTGCCCCACTTATTCCTGACACCACTCCTCTCATTTTTGAATTATTATTATTTCCAACCCATGTCCCAACCACATAATCAGAAGTGTATCCATAAGTCCAATTATCTCTCAGATCATTGGTTGTTCCTGTTTTTACTGCCACCTCTGGATGACCTTTTATATTTAAAAGAGATCCTCTGCCAAAAACCATACTTCTTGCTCCATCATCAGATAATATATTTTGAATTAAAAAAGAGCTTTCCCTAGAAAGAACTCTTTCTCCTGGTTCTTCTTTAAATTCTTCTAACGTCTGTCCTTTTTTATCTACCACTTTTAAAATAGGATTTAGTGTTTGTTTTACTCCCATGTTAGCAAAGACGCCATAAGCAGTTGCCATATCCGTCATATAAACCTCTCCGCCGCCCAAAGTCAAAGATAATCCATATTGAGAAGGGTCTTTAAGAGTTGTCAACCCCATCGCTGATGCTGAAGCCACAAATGTCTCCAATCCGTTTATCTTTAATACTTTAACTGCTCCTATATTTAAAGAACTAGCTAAGGAATTTCTAATAGTTTGTAATCCATAATAAGTATTTCCGTAATTAGTTGGGCAATATGCTTTTTGATTAACTTGACTAAAACAAGTTGGGTTATCATCAACAATTGAAGCTGTTGTTATTTTTCCAAGCTCTAATCCTACTGCATAATTAAATGGTTTTATAGAAGATCCTGGTTGTCTTAATGCTGTTGTAACATTATATTTACCATCTATTTCATTAGAAAAGTAATCAATCGACCCTACCATTGCCAGAATTTGTCCACTTTTTGGTTCTGTTATCAAAGCTGCTCCATTTGTCACATTCGAGTTTTTTAATTTTGCTACTTCAGAAGCTACTATTGTTTCTGATATTTTTTGTAAATCTAAATCTAGTGAAGTGGTGATTTTTAAACCACCTTCATTCAATTTTTGTAAACCATATTTTTCAGTTAGTTGTTCTTTAACATAAAAGACAAAATGAGGTGCCAAAATACCTTGTTTATTCAAATAATAATTAAGTTTTTCGGCTTTAGCTTTTTCCATTTCTTCTTTGTTAATAAAACCAACTTCATTCATTCTCGTCAAAACTAATTCTTGTCTATTTTTAGCCGCTTCCGGGTGGCTGAAGGGATTATATTTGGTAGGCGATCCTGGTAATCCGGCTATTAAAGCTGCTTCTGCTAATGTTAAATCTTTTACTTCTTTATTAAAAAACCCTTTAGCTGCTGATTGTGCTCCCCAAATTGTTCCACCATAAGGTGTTTGATTAAAGTACATCTCAAAGATTTTATCTTTACTATAAAGAATCTCTGTTGCCACAGTTAAAATAGCTTCTTTTATTTTTCTAGAGATTGTTCTTTCTTGAGTTAATAAAGCATTCTTAACTAATTGTTGAGTTAAAGTTGATCCTCCTTGCAATCTTTTTTTAAAGACAGTTCTATAAAGTCCTCTTAATATTCCTTTTAAATCAAAACCATTATGTTTATAAAAATTAACATCTTCAATTGCTAAAGTTGCCTTTTTTAAATTTTCCGAAACATCTTTAAGTTCAACAGCAGTTCTTCTTTTATCTAAATAAATTTCAAACAACAAATTGCCTTTTCTATCCAATATTTGTGATGACTGGGAATATTCTCCACTGGCTAACTTTGTTGGGTTTGGTATTTCCCTTACAACATAAACAATTACCAAAATAAATAATATCAATACTAATATTAACCATTTACTAAGAAGAATTATTTTATTTTTCTTTTTCTTCTTTAATGTTTTTTTTGTTCCAGTTTTCAATTTCATTTATAATTTTACTAACTTTTTTATCATTATAATCAAAAGATTTTACTATATCTTCGTAAGCTAAACAGCCTCATTAATTTTTTGATCGATTTTTATTATTTCAATATCTTTTTTATTTTCTTCTGCTAACATTATTTTTGATTCTTTTAAGTGAAAAAAGGCTTCGTCTAGTGTTTTTGAAATTAAATCTTCATCTTTCTTATTTTTTATAAGTTCTACTGTCTCAAAAATTTTTTTATCAGCAATCAACAAACAAACTTCAGATTTATTTTTAGAGTTTTGGCTTAAATCAACCCAGAGCTTATCTCTCATTTTTTTTATTAAATATTGTTTATTCTCTGGTCCAATTCTACTTTCAGGAACTTTATATATTTTTAGTATCTCTTCGCCATTTTCCATTTTTTTTACATATTCAATAGGAACTTTTCTTAAATCGTCTATTTCTTTATCTTTTGCCACAACATCTAGACCTGTTATTACTAAAGATCCAAATAATATTGCTAAACTAGTTATTAATACAAAAAAACGGCCAAAATATTTTAAGGATTTTTCTTTGGACAGGGAAATCATTAATCTATTCTATCATTTAATGGTGAAAAAATGCTTTATGTAGTCCGATTTCTTCATTTTTAATCCTATTTTTCATATAGAAAAACTGTGGCCAAAACACCAACCAATTAACCACCCTATCAAGAAAAATACTATTTTTAAGCCCTCCCTTTTCAAGGGAGGGTAGGGTGGGTTTTAAACTATAACCTGTCGCTACATATTTTTTTGCCCAGTCATTTGTCCTAATAAATCTCTCATAAGTTTCATTTTTGTTTATCAATGGTCTTATCAAAATCAAGTCAATCGCATTTTTTAAGTTTTGTTTTTCTTTAATCTGGATTGATTTTTCATCTAGCCATAAATTAAAACAAAAATCATCTTTTTTTTCTTTTTTATTAAATTTACGATGTGGAATCTTATTTTTTTTAATGAAAATTCTCAATTTAAGTCTATTAATCCATAATTTATCTCTTTTTGTAATTATGATTAAATCTATATCATCATTTTTTTTTGGATAACCAGCCGCCACAGAACCTGTTATACCTAAAAATAAAATATCTTTAAAATTTTCTTTAATTAATTTAGCCAAATTTTCTGCTTTTTCTATCTTTTTTTCTAATTCTTTATTTTTTCTTTTTATCTTTATTATTTGATAATTAACAATAGATATTGCTTTTAAAAATTCTTCCCTTGTATAAACTTTATTTCCTATCAATCTATAAAACAATTGATTCTTAGTCAGTTGACCTTTATATTTTTGGCTGTATTTAATTGTTTCTCTAATTGAATTAAAAATGTTCATCTTATCTATTTTATCTCAATAAACCACTACACTTGATATAATCAATCATTAAATGATCAATAAAAATTCTAAAATCTATCGTCTTTGGGAGATGATCCCTGGTTTTTTTGCCTGGATGACTATCCTTTTTCCTCTCTGGGGAGCTTTTGTTTTCCCTAAAGCAGTTGCTTATTTTGTCATTGGATTTTTAGTTTATTGGCTTTACCAATCATCTAAATCAGCCGTTTTAGCCATAATTGGTTATTTTAAAATCAAAGCCGCCAAAAAAACCAATTGGCAAGACAAGTTTCAATCAGATTTTAAATCTAATTGGCTTAAAAGAGGCGATATTAATCACGTTATTATTATCTCTTCCTACAAAGAACCAAATGAAGTTATCGAAATGGCTGTTGGTAGTTTAGCTGCTCAAACCAATATTAGTTTAAAAAATATTCATGTCATTCTCGGCCAAGAAGAAAGAGCTGGAAAAGAAAATAACCAAAAAACTATCGATTATTTTTCTAAAAAATATAAAAATATTTTTGGTAATTTGATTTTTACTGAACATCCAGCTAACTTGTCTGGAGAGATTGCTGGTAAACATACTAATGAAGCTTGGGCAGCTAAATATTTTAAAAAGCATTTTATCGACAATGGTAAATACAAAATGGAAAATCTTACACTTACTAGTTGTGACGTTGATACTATTTTTAATCCGCAATATTTTTCTGCTTTGACTTACTACTTTGCTTCCAGTCAAAATCGTTATTTTCGTTTTTGGCAGTCACCAATTTTTTGGCACAACAATATTAACCAAGTTCCTGGACCTATTAGAATTATTGGAATAATGGGAAATGTTATTCACATTGCTAATATTCAAGAACCAGACGGTCTCTTCTTTAATTATTCTTGTTATTCTTCTTCTTATACTTTAATTGACTCTGCTGGTTATTGGGATCCAGATATGATACCTGAAGATTGGCATATCTTTTTGCAAACTTTTTTTGCTAGCGGTGGTAAAACTGCAGTAGAACCAATCTTTCTTCCAACCGTCGTTGATGCTCCAGATGGCAAAAATTATTTCTCCGCTTTAAAAAATCGCTATAATCAATGTGTTCGTCATGCTTGGGGAGCAACAGATATTCCCTATGCGATAGAACAAGCCAGAATCCACAAAGAAATTCCTTTAGTTACTCGTGTTTTAAGAATTTTTAAATTAATTCAAACTCATTTAATTTGGTCTAGTAATTGGTTTATTCTTACTTTAGGTACTTCTCTTCCAGTTATACTTAACCCTAAATTTTTTCAAACTGCTGTCGGTTATAATCTTCCTAAAATTTCTAATCTTATTTTAACGATTTGTTTAATTCCCTTGTTTATCTTAATATTTTTAGATTGGAAGCTTCGTCCTGTCCACCAAAAAAAAGGTTTCAAAAATATTATCAAAAATATTTTTCAATGGCCATTTATGCCTTTAGCCACTCTAGTAATGTCAGTTCTTCCAGGTCTTCATTCTCATACTAGACTTCTCTTTGGGAAAAGGCTCGAATATAAAACCACTACCAAAAAACCTACTCTTTGAGGTATCATTTAATTAATGTATAAAACATTAATCAAATACAGATACTGGATTATCATATCTTTAGTTTTTCTTGTATTAAGAATACCTTCCCTTTTTGAACCATATTGGTATGGCGATGAAGCCATTTATCTAGCTTTAGGTCAAGGTATTAGAAAAGGGCTTACTCTTTACAGTCAAATTCATGATAATAAACCTCCATCTCTTTATTATTTAGCCGCTTTCTCTCAAACTGTTTTTGGTTTTAGACTTCTTCTTTTGTTTTTCATGATTCCAACTATTTATTTTTTTAACCGTCTAAGTCATTTTTTTCTTTCTTTAAGAGCTTCAAAAATTGCTACCTTTATTTTTTTAGTTTTAACCTCAATTCCTTTTTTTGAAGGGAACATTGCCAACGCTGAAGTTTTTATGCTTTTACCAACTATTATAGGAATTTTATTGTTAACTAAATTAAAACCTGGGTCTCTAAAAATTATTATCTCTGGATTTTTATTAGGATTAGCTTTTACCATAAAAATTCCCGTTGCTATCGAATTTGCTTTTCTTTGTCTTTGGCTTTTTATAGATGATTTGACTTCTTTTAAGAAAACTCTTTTAAATATCAAAAATATATTTATTTTTTCAGTTTCTTTTTTGTTACCAATAGTTATTTTTGCTATTTATTTCTATTTAAAAGGTGCTTTTGAACCGTTTTTAATTGCTAGCCTTCTTCAAAATTTTGGTTATATTTCTTCTTGGTCAACAGGAAATCAAGCTTCTTCTCCAGCCAGTGGGGGAATTGTCCTTAGGTTTGTATTTTTATTGATTGCTTGGGTTTTTATTTATATACTAAAATTTAAAAAATTTATTTCTTCTAATTTTTCTTTTCTTTTATTTTGGTTTTCTTCTACTATTTTCGGAGTTTTATTGTCTGGTCGTCCTTATCCTCATTATCTAATTCAAGCAGTACCACCTTTAGTTTTAATAATAATTCAAATTTTTAATTTCAAAGAGAGAAAAATCCAATTTATTTCTTTATTTTCTTTATTATTTTTTATTTTTGTACTTTTTAAATTTAAATTTTATTTTTATCCAGTTTTTAAATACTATTCAAATTTTTATTCTTATTCCGTTGGTAAAAAATCAACTTCAGATTATCGAAATTATTTTGGTTATCAAGTTAATAATAATTATGAAATTGCCGATTTAATCAAAAAAAATACTAACTTAAATGACAAAATTTTTGTTTGGGGTGATGATCCTTCTGTTTATTCCCTTTCCAATCGTCTACCTTCTTCAAGATATACAGTCGCTTATCATATTCTTGATTTTAATGGTTACCAATCGACCATGGATAAAATCAAAACCATGTTACCTAAGTTCATTATTTATCACCAAATGTCAAATAGATCTTTTCCAGATCTAGATAATTTTATAGAAAATTATTATTATATTGCTGATAATATTGGCAATGCTACTATTTTTAAATTAAGATAACTATGCCTTTTTTAAAATCATTTTTTTCTCAAATATCTCTTCTTGGTAGTTTTTGGCAAGAGAAAATTAACCATCATCTTTTTAGGTGGAATCTGGTTTTAATCATTTTTCAGATTATTATTTTAGTTTTTAAATTTAACAGTTTACCAACACATGTCCCTCTCTATTATTCTTTACCTTGGGGAGAGAACCAATTAGGGGCGGCCTCTTCTCTTTTTTTATTGCCAACTTTTTCCATTGTAGTTCTTCTTATAAATAATTTAATTGCCACCTTTTTCTTAAAAACTATTCCTCTATTTTCTCGCTTATTGACTGTTTTTTCCTTAGTTTTTTCTTTTCTTTCAGCTATTTCTCTTACTAGAATTATCAATCTAATTTCTTAATATGCCACTTTCTTTTATACTGGCCATTATAATTTCCGCCGGAATTTCTTTTTTATTAACTCCACTTATTAGAAATTTTTTTATTTCTAAAAACTGGATCGAAAATCCAAAAGAAAAAGACAAAAAAACCCATAATGCTACAGCCTTATCTTCTGTCCCTCGAGGAGGAGGGATCCCTATTTTTGTTGCAGTTTTAATTACGGCAATAATTTTTTTGCCTCTCGATAAACACTTAATTGGAATTCTTACTGCTAGCTTCATTACTTTAATAATTGGTCTTTTTGATGATGTCAAAGATATAAGTCCAAAAATAAGATTATTATTTAATATTCTGGTTGCTTTAATTATCGTCGCTTCTGGTATCGGTATTGCTTTTGTCTCAAATCCTCTTAATGGTGGGGTTATCGATCTTTCTTTTTTAAAAATAAATTTTAGTTTTTTTGGTCAACACAGTATTTGGGTTATTTCCGATATTTTAGCCGTTATTTGGATTATTTGGTGTATGAATATTGTTGGTTGGGCTACTGGTGTTGAAGGTCAACTTCCTGGTTTTGTTTCTATCTCTGCTTTTTTTATTGGTCTTTTAGCTATTGGTTATTCAACAGATATTGCTCAATGGCCAGTTATTATTTTAGCTGGTGCTGTTTGTGGTTCTTATCTCGGTTTTCTTCCTTTCAATTTCTTCCCTCAATCAATCATGCCGGGTTATAGTGGGAAAAGTCTTGGAGGTTTTCTTTTGGCTGTCTTGGCCATACTTTCTGGAGCTAAACTAGCCACTCTTGTTTTTCTTCTTTCTATTCCTATGCTCGATGCTGTTTATACAATTATTAGAAGATTAGCAAACAAAAAACCTATCTATTTAGGTGATGGTAAACATTTTCATCATCAACTCCTCAAAGCTGGATGGTCTCGTCCTTCTGTTGCTATTTTTTACTGGGCAATAAGTTTAACTCTAGGGATTCTTTCTTTATTTCTCAACAGTCAACAAAAACTTTACTTTTTCATAGCCCTTTCTTTTTTGATTTTCGGCTTGTTCATTAATTTTTCAAAGCATAAGTAGACGAAATCCATCCATTTTTTCCATTACCCAAGTCTATCTTGTACCATTCAGTTTTTTCTTCTAATAAAGTATAACTTTCCCCAGGCTTAACTCGAGTTATTTC
>Ga0172381_10004192_pt1 | contig 14982 bp, 13 predicted proteins | sample Leawel6488metaG_FD_119754 | JGI IMG/M metagenome (GOLD analysis project Ga0172381, IMG submission 119754) | Leachate microbial communities from a municipal landfill in Southern Ontario, Canada - Leachate well 64-88 metaG | ecosystem: Engineered > Solid waste > Landfill > Unclassified | place...
CGTTACATTTTTTTGAAACCCCTCTTAATGCTTTAAGCAACTCGCAGAGTAATGGGGCGCCTAGGCTAGTTGGTGTTCCTCCGCCTATGTAAATAGTGTAAAAGTTTTCATCTAAAAGCTTAATTTGTTTAACGATAGTTTTAATGTAGGCTTGGGCCAATGTTTTTTCGTAACCGATGCTATAAAAATCGCAATATATGCATTTTTTAACGCAAAAAGGAATATGGATGTATAGTGAAGTCATAAAATAAATAAACCGTTAGAATAACCAAGCTCCAATTTCCAATAACCAAATAATAACCAATGACCAAATCCCAATATTCAAACGGGTAAGAAAGGAATTGTTTGGTTATTGGTTATTGGGATTTTTTTTGGTTATTGTATCTTGGTTATTGGTTATTTTCTAAATATCTGTGTTATAATTATAATATAATGAAAAAAAGTGTCTATATAATTCAATGCCCGCCGTCATGGTTAAAGACCGCCCCGCTTTCACTTATTTATCTGGAAAATTACCTTAAAAATAATGGAATTGCGGTTAAAGTGCGGGATTTAAATGTAGAATTTTTCAGGTTATTAAACTTGTCGCCCAAAGAATGGTTGAGCTTAAACGAAAATTTTGAAGAGAATTTATTCGCTCAGACTGAGCATTTCCCCTCTTTTTTCAATGCCCTATATGAAGACATCAAAGATTATGAATACGTAGGTTTTTCCCTTTCACAAAGAAACAGCAGTTTTTCTTTTGCGCTTGCGCAGAAAATCAGAGAAATGTTTCCTCTAAAAAAAATAATCTTTGGCGGCCCGCATACCCTTTTCCTGAAACACAAAAATAAGCTGGACAATGAATCGTTCTGGGTAATCGGCGAAGGCGAAAAAGCAGTAGTTAAAATACTTAGCGGAATTTCTGAAGGAAATCAGCATTTTGAAGAACTGGAAGACCTTGATAGCCTTCCTTTCCTTGATTTTGGTTGCCTTAACATAGAAAATTATTCAAACTCTATCCCGCTACTCAGCTCGCGGGGCTGTAAATTCAGTTGTAATTTTTGTTCCGAAAGAAAACTGTATCGAAGATTCAGGCAACACAGCCCGGCCTATGTTTGTGATTTAATAAAACACCTAACCGAAAAACAGAAAACTAATACTTTTGTTTTTTGCGATTCCCTGATAAATTCCGATAACAAGTGGCTGGAAGAGTTATGTAAAAGCTTAATTGAGAATAATCTTAAAATAAATTGGGAAGCGCAAATGCGGGTAGATAATAATTTCGACATAAACCTTGGCAGGCTAATGAAAGACAGCGGTTGCTATAATCTTTTCGTTGGGCTAGAGAGCGCATCAGCTGAAACGTTAAAAAATATGAATAAAGGCTTTGACCCTGAAACCGCATTAGGTTTCTTCAAGAAACTTGCCCAAGCTAACCTGCAATTTGAGATTAGCCTTATTTTCGGCTATCCCGGAGAAAGTGAGGCAGACTTTGATTCTACGCTTGATTTTGTCATAAAAAATAAAAGCATTATACCGAAGATAGCGCAGGCAAATCCTTTTATGAACTATATGGCTGACGATAAAAAAAAATTTCCGACCCAATTAGCCTGTGAACGAATCAGGCGATTCGTTCGTGCGCTGGAAATAGAAAAAATCAGATACACAAAAAGCTTCATCAATAATCTGGTCTATTAAGATGGAAATAAAACTGATAAAAACGCAGAAAGCACTTTCCCCCACCCAGATAACCCTTGCCGATTATTGCATTAATCCTTATCGTGGCTGCGAGTTTGGCTGTCTTTATTGTTATTCTATGGAAAATAAAAATATTAAAAATATCGACCCTGCATCTGAAATTGGCGTTAAAATAAACATCGAAGAAGTTTTAAGGCGCCAGCTTAGAGTTATCAATCCAAAACGGGTGCTTCTGGGTTCAACTACCGAATGCTTCCAATATGCGGACGCAAAATACCGCCTAAGTGAAAAATATTAATTGCGCTTAATGAATTCAAAATTCCTTATACTATTTTGACTAAATCTCATTTAATAAAGGAATATCTTGCTTTGATTTCGGAAAATACTAAAAACAAAATTTATTTTACCTTAAACAGCGCCCCAATAAACCTTTTAGAGAGAAAAGCTCCCGCGCAAGAGGAGCGGTTAGAGGCAATTGCGCAAATTATAGAAAGAAATATTGATTTAAGAGTCCATGTGGGGCCATTTATTCCTTATGTTTCCGGCTTGAAAGATTTATTAGAAATACTTCCACCGGGAGTAAAAGAAGTTGATATAGAGCTCTATCACCACAAAATGGGAAATTACGGGGAAATTTTAAAAATTATTGCAAAAAATCTCGGGAAAGAAACCGAGCGCAAAATATTTTCGGTTTACGCAACCCAAGGTGCCTATCTTGAATTTGCGCAGCAGCTAAAAAACGATTTAATTGTTTTAAAAAACAGCTACCGGGATATTTCATTTTTCTTAATTGTTCCTGACTTTAATATGTTTTACAATAAAAAAATGGACTACGAATCTAAGGTTAAATGAATTAAGATGCAACACCATTTTTTTAGTATAATTATACCTACTTATAACCGTAAACAGTTCTTAAAAATTGCGCTTAACTCTGTTCTTGCGCAAACCTTCAATAATTACGAAATCATTATTGTAGATGACGGTTCAACTGATGGAACCAGGGGTATGTTTGAAGGGCAAAATCCGTGGGCGCAGGCTTGCGGAAAAAAGGCAAAGTATATTTATCAACAAAACAAAGGCCCGGCGGCGGCACGCAATACCGGCATCAAACAGGCAAAAGGAGAATTCATCTGCCTTCTGGATTCCGATGACAGGTTCAGAGAAGATAAGCTTAAAGTTGCTTATGAATATATAAAAAAATACCCGCAATATAAAATATTCCATACCGAAGAAATATGGTATAAAGACGGGGCTCTTCTTCCCCAGAAAATTTATCACAAGAAACCAAGCGGATCGGTCTTTGGAAATTCCGTAAAAATATGTTCGATAGGCACATCCACCGCAATCATACAAAAGGATATTTTTACTGAAATCGGCCTTTTTGATGAAAAGCTGCTTGCCTGCGAGGATTATGAATTCTGGCTTCGTGTAACCAACAAGCGAAAAGTTTTGCTTATTCCGGATTATCTTACCATAAAACAAGGCGGGCATCCGGGGCAGCAATCGTTTAAATATGAAGCGATGGATACCTTTAGAATTTACGCTCTTAAGAAAATACTTGAATCAAACGAGCTCACCAAGGATAATTTTAAAATTGCCGCGGATGAACTAAAAAGGAAATGTGAAATATTCATAAAAGGCGCGCTAAAACGGGGAAAAATTAAAGAAGTAGACTATTGCCGGTCGCTTGTTGAAAAATTTTGCGTTTAATAATATGCTTGATAATTTAAAAGAAAAAATCGAAAATAGCTTTCTCCTTCGTCCGAATAAAAACCAGCTCTGCGATCTTAAACGCCTTATTTTTGAAATTATCCGCAGGGAAAACTGTTCATTGGACGAGGTATTTTCTTATCTTACCGATAATTCTGGCAGCGAAAAATATAACGGAAGAGATAAATTTTTTGCGCTTAAAAGTTCACTGCTAAAACGCCGGTTCCCCGTAACCGCGGCAAAAGAAAAAATAGACACCAAAAGAATATTTCTTAATCAAATACCCGAGCCTATTAACAGTAATTATGCGGTGCGGGCCGATTTTAAACCTTCCAAAATTATCGTTGAAAAAGAAGTAAAAAATAGCTATCTGGTTCGAAACTTTTCGGAAAAATTTCCTGACGTGAAAATTCAAGAAATAAATCGTTACAATGATTACTTAGACAATAACAAGTTTCACATCTCAAAACTTAAGGAGCCGATTGTCTTTCTAATAAAGGAAAAATGGGATTTCCTTAAACCCTGCCCGTGCACAAAGGTCCATTTAAGCTGTGGATATTGGGTGCTTAATCTCGGCTTTGGCTGTCCGTTTGATTGCTCGTATTGCTTCCTGCAATGTTATGCTAATTTTCCCGGGATAATTCTTCCCGCCAATATCGAAGATTTTTTTACGGAATTTGACGCGCTCGAGAAAAAAATAAAAAAGCCAATAAGAATCGGAACCGGTGAATTTTGTGATTCTCTCGCCTTGGATGAGATAACAGAATATTCCACAAAACTGATACCTTACTTTCAAGATAAAAATGTTTTTTTTGAATTAAAAACTAAAAGCAATAAAATATCAAATCTTTTGAAAATTACACCTTCTCAAAATATTGTAATTTCATGGTCGCTTAATCCTCCATCTATCATAGAACGCGAAGAAATTGCAACCGCAAGCCTGACGGAAAGGTTGAATGCCGCCAAAAAGCTTCAACAAAAAGGTTACAACATAGCGTTTCATTTTGACCCTATATTCTACAGTAAGAGCTGGAAACAGATTTACAGGCAGACAATTGATGATTTATATTCTCATCTTAAGCCCCCATTTGCCTGGATAAGCCTGGGGACACTGCGTTCTCACAGGCGCCTTAAAGCGATTAACGAAGCGCGTTTTCCAAAAAGCAATATTTTCTATGGGGAGCTGTTTATCGGTGAAGACAAGAAATTAAGGTATCCTTCATTTTTAAGAAGAGAAATTTATGAAAATATGGTACAATGGATAAAAGGTTACGACAGGCAAAGCCCTGTTTATCTCTGTATGGAAAACAAAGATATGTGGAGCATTTTAAACAAAGGCTCTTCTATGGAAATAGAAAAATATCTCTTAAAAATATGATTAGACGACCTTGGCGGCACAGAAATCTACTGGAAAGCTTTATCGGGGCCTTTAGGGGTGTAGTTATAATACTTAAGCACGAAAGGTATGCGAAGCTGGTAGGCTTCTCCGGGATATTAATAATCTTATTTGCCGTTACCCTTAATATCTCTTTGATTGAGATAGCTGTTTTAGTAACGGCGATTACTATGGTATTGCTGGCAGAAATCTTTAACGCAGCGGTTGAAAATATACTTAATATAGTTAAGCCCTACAGAGACCACCATGTCAAGGTGCTAAAGGAAGTTTCAGCCGGCATGGTACTGCTGGCTTCTTTTGGCGCAGCCATTACCGGCTGCCTAATTCTTCTGCCAAAAATAATTCTTATTTTAAAATAGATTAGTAGCGCTTTACCGTCTCCGTGTGGGGATAATAGTGCCGTATTATTTCCTGGTAGGTAAATCCGTTTTTTGCCATAAACTGCGCGCCTTCCTGGCACATTCCCGCGCCATGGCCGAAACCTGCCCCCCAGAAAAATATCATTTTTGCCTTATGCTGCGATGAAAACTTTATATCAACCTTAAAAGCGCTGCTGCGCAATTTATCAAAATAATTACGTATATTAAAATCTCCTTTTATATTTGCTTTGTCTTTAGATGTTTCTATCTGTATCAATTTATGCGCCGCGCAGGTAATTTTTTCTTGCGGAGTTATTGATATTACGCTTTTTAAGGGGTATCCGAACGCGAGTAAAAAATCTTCTTCGTCGTAAACTCTTTGCCACCTGTAATTACTTCTATAAGAATGCGCGCAAAAATTTTCAGGAAAACTTGTAAACCAATTTTCTTCTTCATACAAAGACATTGGACGGTAACTTTTTGCTGAATCAAAACCTTGGGCGTAGTAATCCTTTTTGCTAAAAACATCCGGCCGCAGGCATCCACCGCAGTTTGAATGATAAATTGTTTCAATTGGCTCAGATTTATATAAAACAATTTGCCCCTTTGTTTCATCGACAGCTCTATTTGTTGCGGCGGTTTCAACAGACATACCCTGGTAAACCTGGCAATGAACATCAGCACAAACATCAAAGCCTTCATTTGCGTGGCGTTGCTGTTTTATGCTTCTAAACGCGAGCGTTCGTGCCGCGACCGCCTGCGCGTACAGCGCTTCTTTGTCGTAGCTTGCTAAAATTTCAGCCGGCAAGACTCCGTATAGATACTCTTCTATGCTTATAATATTAATAAGCGTGATATCTATGTTTGCTATAAGCTTGAAATCCCCTCTATATATTCTGTCTATTTTTTTATGCCAAAAATTAGTACGCCCATAGCTTACGTCTAAAATGTAAAAAGGATAACCCCGGCTCTTTATAGAAACCTGGTTACGAAATTTTTTATAAACTGCCCCGGTCCTGTTATCAATTAAATACAGCCGCTTATTTTGAAATATAACCTTATAGAATTTATCCTTTTCGCCTTTAAATGAATTCTTAGAATCTGAAACCGTAAAATCACCGCCACAGCGAAAAGTAAAATCTTTAAGGTCTGTAGCTATCCCTACTTTAATAGTTGGGACGTTTTTTTCGCGCTTATAAAACATAAGCTTTACTATATCTCTGGCGCGTTCTACCGTCCGTTTTGCTTCAACAAAAAAAGTTTTGCCCATTTTATCCTTGATTGCGAGAAGTTGAGTTTTTATGTCCTTATTGTCCGGATAAAAATTTATGCTTTTTGCCGAATAAGTATAAGCGCGCTTGTAGTCACCTGTTTTCAGGAAGCATTCCGCGAGGTAGTAGTTGGCAAATCGCGTACTTGAGTCAAGCGCGATAAGCTTGGAAAAAAAACGCGAGGCCTTCGCGTATGATTTATGTTTGTAATATATTTTAGCTAACCGATAGAGTGCTATAAAATTTTCATTAAGCTTAAGCGACTTAAGGTAATTTTCTACGGCGAGCGAGTTGCTGCCTAAATCCTCGTAGGAAAGACCGAGATAAAGATAGCTAATCCAATCCTTATTTTCGATTGCGCTTAATGTCTCTATCGCTTTTTCGCTTTGACCATTTAGATAATAAAGGCGGGATAAGAAATTTATTTCCTGAACCTGGCTCAACAGGCTTTTGTTGCTTTCTATTTCAGAGATAGCTTCTTTGTAGTCCATAGTTTCTTTATAGGAGGCGGCTTTATCCAGAAAATTGAGAGAAGGCGCCTCTTCAGATGAAGATTTTACTGATATAGACAGAAGGAATATCGGCAGTAAAAGGCAAAAAACTATTTTTGGGGTGGATTTTTGAAAAGATTCAACGTCTGTGAGCATTCTAAATAGCCGCACACTCACCTGCTTACGCCAATTATTGGTATTTTATACCTTGACGCAAGTTGTAAAAACTTTTCCTTCTCCAGTATTAAAACCTTACCGGATTCCAGCACAAGCGCAGATGCTTTTATTCTTACAAGAAGCTTCAATGTGTGCATTCCTATGACTGGGACATCAAATCTTAAATCTTGATTGGTTTTGCTAAATTTTACGACAACGCAACTGTTTCCGGCAAGCCTAAACCCGCGCTTTATCGTGTTATCGGTTCCTTCCAGGGCTTCCAGAGAAACTACGCTTTTAGTTTTAATAACCGCGGTTTGGCCAATGTCTAGGTCAACGAATCTGGAAATAATCTTAGTTCCAAAGCTTATATCTTCCTTAACGCAGTCCGAATAAACCAAATTATTCATACACCCGCTTGAGGCAAGATTTTGCGTTAAATACATCGTTGAATCAAGAAATCTAACCCCGTGCCGTTCGAGGTATCTAATAATGCTTACAAAAATAGTGTGCGGCCGCATATCTTTAGTTTCGTCAACAAGCCTGATTAATTCGCTATCCCAGTTTCTACGATTAAAAATGCGTAGCGGCGTAATTTGTCCGGCCATTATGCACTCCGTCAGGCTTTCGCTCTTAATTGCATCCCGAAGGCGGGCAAGCTCGCCTACGGAAAACCAGTAACACTTATCCGCATATTTCCGGATAAGCTTTGATGTTTCGTGATGAAAACAAAAGGCAATCAGCTCAATTTGAGGACTTTTTTGTTTTATGGTTTTAGAAAGTATGATAGGAAGAAGGCGATTTCCGGCAATGATTCCGAGTTTCATATTTATACGCAAATTGCCACGAATTTGGAACGAATTTACACGAATGAACCCCTTTTGTCGGTGGTAATTCGTCTATAATTCGTGATTAATCAATTCGTGCCTATTGTCTGCCCAATCCACGCTTAGAAGAAGAAATAAATGAAAGTAAATAATTGAGCTCTTTAGTTAAAGGCAGTTCGCTTTTAACCAGTTCCTTCGCTTTATCGAACGTATGATTTTCAAAAAAAAGAACCTTAAAGGCTTTTTTTAAAACCCGTATAGCCTCAAGGGAAAAATTCGCCCGCTTCATACCTATTAAATTAAGGCCGCAGGTAGCTGAAGGGTGCCCGTCACTCATCGAAAATGGCGCAACGTCCTGCACAACCTTCGAGCAGCCTCCCACTATAGAAAGAAGTCCGAGTCTGCAAAATTGGTGCACAGCAACAAGGCCCCCTATTGTTACTTTATCTTCGATTGTAACATGCCCCGCTAAAGTAGCACAATTTGCCAATACATTATAATTGCCGATTACGCAGTCATGGGCGATGTGTGAATAAGCCATAATAAGATTGTTATTGCCGATTATTGTTTTTGAATCTTTCTCTGTTCCAAGATTCATAGTTACGAATTCACGGACTATGTTGTTGTCGCCTACAATCAAAAAACTTTTTTCGCCTTTATATTTTAAATCCTGAGGAATGCCCCCTATGACCGCGTGAGAAAAGATTTGGCAGTTTTTGCCTATTTTAGTGTTTCCGATAACCTGAGCAAACGCACCTATAGACGTGCCTGCGCCGATTTCTACGTCAGGGCCGATTATGGCATACGGCCCAACAGTAACCCCAGGGCCAAGATGGGCTTTTTTGCTGAGAATAGCTTTTTTATCGACTTTGATGCTCATGGTTTATTTATTATAACAGAAAAAATATTGAGGACAATTAATTTCGATAGGCCTGGTTGAGCCTATTCACGAATTTTAATTCTGGCGGAAAACTGTAAACTGGCAAAAAGCGAATGATTTTTAGTTAATCAACGAGGGCAAACATAAGCTCTGCCTCTGCGGCAAGTTTTTCATCAACAAAGGCCTTTGCGTAAACTGTGCCGGTTTTAGTGCGCACTTTACCGGCAATAACTTCTATCACCAGTTGGTCGCCCGGAACAACGGTTCTGCGGAATTTTGCGTTATTTGCTGCCATAAAATAAGCGAGCTTACCTTTATTCTCCTCGCTTGATAGCATAAGAACACCGCCCACTTGAGCCATCGCTTCTATAATCAAAACTCCCGGCATAACGGGCCGGCCGGGAAAATGCCCCTGAAAAAAAGGTTCATTCATAGTAACGTTCTTTATGCCAACCGCTCGTTTAAGTTTTTCCATATCGATGATACGGTCAACGAGCAAGAAAGGGTAGCGGTGCGGCAGAAGCTTCATTATCTCTTCGCTGCTTAGCTGGTTCGTGGTAGGCACAAAAGAAGTTTTCGATCCGACACCGGCGCCTACAGTTTTTTCCTTGTAGCGGCGCAGTTTTTCGAGCAATTTTATATTCAAGGAATGGCCGCTTTTTACGGCAATAATATGCGCCTTAATCGGCCCGGCAAGATATAAGTCCCCTATTAAATCCAGAACTTTATGTTTAACAAATTCATCAGGAAATCTGAGTTTATTTTTAACTACGCCTTCCTTGGAGACTACAAGCGTATTTTCGTAATTTGCTCCTTTACCCAGGCCTATATCCAATAATGATTTAACTTCGTCTTCCAAGCAAAATGTGCGAGCCTGAAAAACATTTTCCTGGACATTTCCGTCAAGCACCACATCAACATACCCTGAACCAATCAGGGAATTATCATATTTTAAAGCATAAGACATACGCAGGCCATCACAAGGAAGGGCTACAATGCTCATTTGGCCTTCTTCAACCCAGATAGGCTCTTTTACAACCAGATAATTTATCGGCGCGTCCTGATCTTCTAAACCTGATTCTTGTATTTTTTGGACAAATTCTTTAGCGCTTCCATCCAACCCAGGCACCTCTTCGCCCCAAATATTTACCTGGACATTGTCTACACGTAAAAGATTAAAAGCAGCCATTAAATGCTCGACGGTATGTATGTAAATCCCGTTTGCGCAAATAGAAGTGCGCCGGGGAAATTTTTCGGCAGAACCCAGAGAATAAAAATCTGCTTTTATAAGCTGTTGGCCTATATCCTGTCTTATAAAAATTATGCCGGTGTTAATAGGCGCCGGGAGAATTTCTATTTTAGAATTTTTTCCGCTGTGAAGCCCTATGCCTTCAAATGAAATTTTCTTTTTTAAAGTTTTTTGTTTATCCATTTTTTTCTTTGTGTGTATTTATCAATTTCTCAATTTTTTGCTCAAGCTCCTTTATGCGTTTATAAAGCTGCGGTAAATTCTGCACGCACGCATTTACTCGTTTTGCAACATCATGAGGCCTGGCAGGATAACCCGAAACCATGGTATGCGCCGGTATTGACTTAGTAACTCCTGCTTGTGCGGCTGCCACAGCGCCATCGCCTACGCTAATGTGCCCGACTAAACCAGCCTGGCCCGCCAAGATTACGCCTTTACCGAGGATTGTGCTTCCGGATATACCGGCCTGAGCAACGATTATGCAATTCTCCCCAATAATTACGTTATGAGCAATTTGAACCAGGTTATCGATTTTCGTGCCTTTGCCTATAAGAGTCTTGTCGAATCTTGCTCGGTCTATAGTAACGTTTGCGCCTATCTCAACATCATCTTCTATAAGCACTGTTCCTATCTGCGGAATTTTTTCCTGAACACCACGAATCTTTGCAAAACCAAAACCATCGCTTCCTATAACCGTACCGCAATGGATAACCACACGATTACCTATTGTTATTCTTTCTCTTATGGAAACATTTGGATAAATTATGGATTTGACGCCTATTTTTGTATCGTGCCCGATATATGAATTGCCGTAGATGATTGTATCATCTCCCACAATTACATTGTCTTCTACGATTGCGAAAGGGCCAATCGCAACATTTTTACCTAATTTTGCTTTAAGGGAAATAAACGCCTGCTTGCTTATGCCTTGCGGATGCCGTATTGCGTCAGGCGCAAACATTGCCATTACTTTCGCAAAAGCAAAAGAAGGGTTTTCTGTTCTTATCAAAGGCTTAGACGTATTAACCGGTAGGTTAGAAGTGATAATTGCTGAAGCTTCTGTGGTTTCGAGTAATGATTCGTATTTTGAGTTAGCCAAAAAAGTGACATCCCCCTTCTTGGCTTCTTTTATCCCGGAAATTCCAGTAATTGCAATATTTTCATCGCCTACAAGTTCGCCTTCAACCAGTTTTGCTATTTCTAAAAGAGTAAACTTACGCATTGTAAAACTATGAACAAATTTATCTGTCTTTGTGTGCTAATTTATTCTATTTGTCAGATTGTTTAACAGGTTGCTATACTACGTTAAACTATATCTACCGCGAACATCTGGCAAAACAACTAAATGTTTCTAAGGTTAAGTTGTTAACCTTATTTTTTTGTAGAACCGTTTATAATCTTGAGAATATCCTGGGTGATATCCATGGAGTTATTGCCGTATAAAACAGCGCTACCGTGCACTACAAGGTCAAAATTGTTCTTTTTTGAATAATCCTTTATAGCCTTATCTATATCTTCTATTATTTCTTTCATCTTTTCGTCCTTTTCTTTCTTAAGATCAACTAACGATTGCCGTTTAAGCTGCATAAACTCTTGCGCTGCTTTTTCAACTTTTTGCTGTTCTTTTTCTTTTTCCTTTTCCTTGAGCACGTTTAATTTGCTTTGCATTTTCTCTATCTCTGACTCTTTAACTTTTAATTCCTTCTCTTTTACTTCCGCTTTTTTATTTAATGTTTCGTCGTAATCCTTGGTTTTTTTATATTCATTAAATACTTCTAAAAAATTTAAATAGCCGACTTTTAATTCCTTGGCAAAAGAAACCGAACAAAAAGAACAGGTAACTAAAAACGCTACTAGAAAAATAAAACTCTTTTTCATCGTACTCCTCCTTCTTTTAAACTACAGTAGTAACCTAATATTATTTCCTGCTTGCCGGTAGCTCTCAGCGGGCAGTTAGAACCCTCTGCTTACATTAAAATGAAATCTCCCCTCTTTGTGCTCTTCGCCTGGCCCTAAATCAAGCGGCCAGCCGTAATCAACGCTTACAGGGCCGATGGGAGTTTTTACTCTTACGCCTAAACCGACGCTTTTATATAATTTATCGCTGAAAAAATCGCTATTTTTGCTCCATACATTGCCGGCATCAAAAAAAGTGGCAAGCTTTAAAAAATCAACCAGGGGGTATGTGTATTCAAGATTTGCTACAAACATAGCTTCTCCGCCAAGAGGGTCATCAGTTGCCGCATCAACAGGGCCTACTTTTCTTTCCTGATAACCTCTGACAGTGCTTGCGCCACCGGCAAAGAACCTTTCATAAATAGGAACTTTTTTGGTATCGGAAAAAGGATCAGCCCATCCGGCGCGTAATCTCCCTTCCAATACGGATTTATTTATGAGTGGGTAAAAATAGCTAAGACGCGCTAAATATTTTATGAAGTCTCTATCTCCTCCAAACGGCCCGCCGGTTACCTGGAAGTTATTAGTAAAATACATACCCGTTAAAGGGGAAAAAACATTGTCACGGGTGTCATACGCCAAGTCAAATTCTACGGTGCTCAGATTGGTAATTCCCGCTTCATCTTTCAAGTCGCTGGTCGCGTTCTCTATGACATCAGAAATTTTTACCCTGTCAAAACGGTAAGCAGCTTGTCCTTTGAGCGTGTCGTTAAAATCTTTCCCCAGACGAATGTCTCCTCCGGTGATATTTTCGCTATAACCATAACCGACATCTTCATCCTGGTCATGGCCTTTCTTATAAACATCGAAACCGAATGAATATGGCCGGTCGAATATCCATGGATTCGTAAAACTTAATTCGTAGCGGCTTGTTAAGCTTCCAAGGCTCGCGTAAAGGCTTAAATCCTGTCCGGCGCCTGAAAAAGTTGAGAAGTTTGCAAAGTCAAAGTTTTTTTGCCGTATTTCAGCGAAACCTACAAACTCTTCAATTGAACTGTAGCCGCCGCCGAAACTTAAATGCCCCGTCTTTGCTTCTTTAACATCAACTACCAAATTTACCTGTTCAGGTTTTGTGCCTGGCTCGGTATCGAACCTGACTTCCTCGAAAAATCCCAGGTTTTCAAGTTTCTCTTTGCTTTTTCTTACTGCTTTACCGTCAAATCGTTCCTCAGGGTAAACACGCAACTCCCTTCTTATTACTTTATCTTTTGTTTTAATGTTTCCCTTGATGTCGATACGTTCAATATAAGCTACCTGATTTTCCACGATTTTATAGGTAACATCAACTTTCTGGGTCTCGGGATTTAATATGGTTACAGGCTCAATCTGCGCGAAAATATACCCTCTGTCAACATATACCGAGCGCATCCTGGAAGATTCTTCATAAAGCGCGGTGTCGCTATACACGCTATCGGTTTTAAGTTTCATTGCCTTCTTTATTTCATCCAATGAAACATCCTTGTAGCCTTCAATCTGTATTGTGCCGATATGATAACGCTTTCCTTCAACTACGCTTATCGTAACATATAAACCTTTTTCGTTGAAATCAAGTTCCGTATCAATTTTTACGTCAGTAAAACCTTCCTGCCGGTAAAAATCGGTTATTCGTTTTATATCATCTTTAAATGCCTCTTCTTTATAAAGGCCGGAATTAAAAAGCCAGGCCGTGCGTGTCTTCATAAGCTTAAGTATTCGTCCTGCCGATATTGTCTTGTTGCCTTGTATTTTTATGCGCCTGACTTTTAAAACACCCTTTTCTTCGATGATGTACTTAACTTCTGCTTCATTCTTTTCTTTGTCGGTTTTAAAATCATAGGTAACTTTTGACTGCGTAAAGCCCTTTTTCGCATAAAGATCTTTGATTTTGCTGGCGACTTCATTTAACTTATATTCGTCAACGAATGAACCAACCTTTACATCAATTACTTCTTCTATTTTTTTCTTTCGTATGAAACGCTCCCCTTCAATATCCAATTTTGTAAGTACTGGTTTTTCTTTTACTTTGAAAATTACCACAACCCCTTCGGCTATTTTTTCTTTTTCAGCCTCAACGGTTTCAAAAAAACCGGTCGCGTAAAGATTTTTTATGTCTTCGTTTACGATATTTTCGTTGTAGTTCTGGCCGGAGCGGATTTTGATTTTTGAAATAATGGTTGCGTCGCTAACGATTTTTTGCCCTTTAATATCTACCCGGGCAATTACGTCGCCATCGGCGCCATAAGCGGGGAAAACAAATAAATAACAGAAAAATAAAACTAATAGTTTGCGCATTTATATATTATAAATATTTTTCGCCGCAAAGTCAATAAGGGAAATGATTACACAGATTTCGAAAAGATTACGCAGACAAAAAATAAGACGTTTGATTTTTTAGTCTATATAATCTACCCTTTAATCAGTGTTTAAAATTCTTCGTTTGCGCCTTTCGCGAGGTTTACAAATTTCATGTATTCACGGATAAAACCAAGATTGACGCTTCCTACCGGGCCATTCCTTTGTTTCGCTATAATTGCTTCAGCCACGCCTTTATTTTCCGGAGTAGGATTGTAATATTCTTCGCGAAGCAAAAGCACAACCACGTCTGCGTCTTGCTCTATCGCTCCTGATTCACGTAAGTCAGAAAGCTGCGGACGATGGTCTGTGCGTGATTCAACCGCGCGGGACAACTGGCTGACCGCGAGAACCGGAATGCCAAGCTCTTTTGCCAAAGCTTTCAGTGCCTGAGAAATCTCTGATATTTCCTGCTGACGGCTATCGCCCTTACGCATACCTCTAATCATTTGCAAGTAGTCTATTACGACAAGTTGTATGTTGTAATGAGCGCGAAGCCTCCTTGCTTTTGCTCTTAATTCAAAAACATTGATCGCCGGAGTATCGTCAATATAAATCGGTGCTTCCGAAAGTTTTCCTGCAGCGCTTGTTAAAATTGGCCATTCGCTTGGAGCTAAGAAACCAGTACGTAATTTATGCATGTCAACTTTTGCCTGTGAACATAAAAATCTTTGCA
>Ga0172381_10004193_pt1 | contig 14982 bp, 7 predicted proteins | sample Leawel6488metaG_FD_119754 | JGI IMG/M metagenome (GOLD analysis project Ga0172381, IMG submission 119754) | Leachate microbial communities from a municipal landfill in Southern Ontario, Canada - Leachate well 64-88 metaG | ecosystem: Engineered > Solid waste > Landfill > Unclassified | place...
TCGCTCTGCATCTTATCAAACAGGGATATCAAGTTATTATTTTTGATCGCCAAGAACCTCGCGGATTTCTTTCTCGAGCATGTCACCTAACACCTTCTGAAATCTACTATGGCGAAGAAGACCAACTCCTTTTTTGCCAAGGTGATTATGCCGATAGCCCTCTTCTTTCTTATATTTTTGATACATATCATGTCTCCTGTGTTATACATTGCGCAGCTTCTATTGAAGTTGGCCTATCTGTACGCAACCCTGCTCTTTTTTATGAAAACAATCTTATAAAAACATTCGCCCTTCTTGAATCGATGAGAGCACATGCCGTTACCAATATTATTTTTTCATCAAGTGCTGCAGTCTACGGTGTTCCTGAAAAAACACCGCTTAGTGAAGAACAGAAAACGTCTCCCGTTAACCCCTACGGAAATACTAAACTAGCTATTGAATATCTCTTAAAGGACTATGCCAACGCATACGGTATACATGCCATAGCTTTTCGTTTTTTTAATGCCGCAGGAGCTTTACCCGATTATGATCTTGGCGAACGACACAACCCAGAAACGCACCTCATTCCCTTGATTTTACAGGCAGCCTACAAGGGAACACCATTTACCGTCTTTGGAAAAAATTATCAAACAACAGATGGGACCTGTATACGGGATTATATCCATATTCAAGATATTGCCTGCGCACACTATCTTGCCCTCCATTATATGGAGACAACAACAGGCTTTTCTGCCTTTAACCTGGGATCAGGGACTGGTCATTCAGTTATGCAATGTATAAACAGTATTTCTACCCTAACCAAACTTCCCCTTAAGACCCTCTATCTTGAAAAACGTACGGGCGACCCTGCACAACTTGTAGCAGATATCTCAAAGGCATACACGATCTTAAGATGGAAACCAGAACATAGTTCCCTTGAAGAGATTATTGAAAGCGCTCATGAATTTGAGACACAAAACAAAACTACCGCAGTACTGCCACCCCATCAAAAAGAACGAACATTATAGCAGGACAAGCACTGTTTATTTTTATTGGGCGTTTTTTCCGCAACACTTTTTGTATTTTTTACCAGAACCGCACGGACAATCTTCATTGCGACCAACTTTTTCAGATGTCGCTTGAACCGGTTGTTGAGAGCGAGCATCTTCTTGCCCCGACTCATCAGTTCCCTTAAAGCTCATCTGGTCAAGTTCCCGTTCCCGTTTTCTTTCCAGTTCAAGACGATTAAAGTGTTCAACATTGAGATGGAAAATATGATGCACAATTTCAGCACGAACCTGACGCATCATATCCTCAAACATAGAGAAGGCTTCACGTTTATACTCGATAAGCGGATTCTTTTGGCCCCAACTACGTAAACTGATCCCCTCTTTCAAGTGATCAAGGTTGAGCATATGTTGTTTCCATGCCTGATCAATCGATTCAAGCAATACCCACTTATGAGCTTCTTGAAGCATGTCGCTCTTTTCTTGGGCTAGAGAGCCTTCATATTTTTTAAGTAAGTAGGTATGAAGAGCGTTCGATAACTGATCCACCTGACTAATGGTGGTAAATTCTTCTTTTATCAGTTCTTCAGCACTAATCCCCGTAATATTGGCAACAAATTTTAGAATTTCAGTCACTTGTTCAGAATCAACCGTACGACGAGTAACATTGAGAGAAATAACATGATTTAACAGGTCACTAATCATACTGTTAACCAGAAGACCAACCTGTTCCTGCCCTTCTAAAATTTCTCGTCGGATTTGATAGACAACTTTTCGTTGTTGATTCAAAACATCATCATATTCAAGAACATGGCGACGCATTTCAAAATTATGTTTTTCGACTTTTTCTTGAGATCGCTCAATAGTCTTTGAGATATAAGGAGACTCAATGGTATCATCATCAGTCATGCCAATAAAACCACCCTGCATCCTTTTTTTAAGATTTTCTCCACCAAAACGACGCATCAAATCATCATCAAGTGATATGTAAAAACGGGATTCTCCTGGATCTCCTTGACGTCCTGAACGACCACGCAGCTGATTGTCAATACGTCTGCTTTCATGCCGTTCCGTACCCAAAATATACAACCCACCAGCCTCAACAGCTTTTGATGTTAATTTAATGTCAGTACCACGACCAGCCATATTAGTAGCAATGGTAATGCGCCCCTCTTCCCCTGCATGAGCAACAATATCTGCTTCACGAGCATGATTCTTTGCATTCAATACTTCATGAGGAATACCACTCATGGTAAGCGTAGTACTTAAATCTTCAGATGATTCAACGGCGATAGTACCAATAAGAACAGGTTGCCCTTTTTTATAACGCTCCTTAACATCGGCAACAATAGCCTTTTTCTTTGCGTTTCTTGATAAGAAAATATAGTCAGCCTTATCTTCACGAATCATAAGCTTATGAGTGGGAATAGACACAACATCTAACCCATAAATACGATGGAATTCTTCAGCCTCCGTAGCAGCAGTACCGGTCATACCTGCTAGTTTTCTGTATAATCTAAAATAGTTCTGAAGAGTAATAGAAGCAAGCGTCTGAGTTTCACGTTCAACTTTAACATTTTCTTTTGCTTCAAGAGCTTGATGAAGCCCATCAGAATAACGTCTTCCTTGAAGAACTCTTCCCGTAAACTCATCAACAATTAATACTTGCCCATCTTTTATGACATACTCAACATCTACTTTAAAAAGAGCGTGAGCTCGCAACGCCTGAGTAACATGATGCAAGAGATTAATATTATCCATGGCATATAAATTAGTGACATTGAACGCAGCTTCAACACGGTCATTGCCTAGCTCCGTTAGCTGGACAATACGATCCTTTTCATCAACTTCAAAATCAGTACCTCTTTCTAAACGAGAAACAACCCGATTAGCCTCAATATACATCCTGCTGCTTTCATCAGAAGAACCCGAAATAATTAAGGGTGTACGCGCTTCATCAATTAAAATTGAGTCAACTTCATCAACAATAGCAAAACCCAATTCCTGTTGAGCATAATCAGAGAGTCGGAACTTCATATTGTCCCGAAGATAATCAAAACCAAGTTCATTATTTGTTGCATACACAATATCAGACTGATACGTTTTTTTCCGTTCTGAATCATTCAACGAGTGCTGAATAACGCCAACAGTAAGCCCGAGATGGTTATAAATAACTCCCATCCATTCAGCATCACGACGAGCAAGATAATCATTCACGGTAACCAAGTGTGCTCCTGTACGCGAAAGAGCATTTAAATAAAGAGGTAGTGTTGCGGTTAAGGTTTTACCTTCCCCTGTTTTCATTTCAGCAATTTTTCCCTCATGCAACACAATACCACCCATCAACTGCACATCAAAATGGCGCTGGCCTAACTTACGACGGGATGTTTCTCGCACAACGGCAAAAGCCTCAGGCAAAATATCATCAAGAGTACGGCCACGAGCAAGCTGTTCACGAAATTCGCCCGTTTTAAGCGTAAGTTGATCATCAGTAAGCACCTCTATCTGAGGTTCAAGCCCGTTAATCTTTTCAACCAACGGTTGCAGGCGCCGCAGCTGCCGTGCCATATTTGTTCCAAAAATTTTCGCCAGCAATTCTGTTAACATATACATCCCTCAACGCTCAACACATCATAAAAAACTGGTTGTCTGAAAAATTAGTGTAACACAAAGCAAAAACAGCGTCACATTACCTATTTTTAATTACATAAAATCAAACATTATCACCGTGAATTACCACAAATTAATTGGTTCCACTTCCTTACATGTAATGTTAACTGCCTAAAGTAATAGCCGTTACCTTTACCCCATAAAAGCCTATGGTTGAGCCTCTTTTACGCCTAAAATATATAAAACACCTTATAATTCACTATTTACCATAACTTCAGTCGCTATCTTATACATCAATGAAAAACCCTTGTCTGCCGGACACAACAGTCGCTTTATTGTGTCGCCACTTCTCTGCATAATTCTGCCCGTAGATTCAAAACTTCTTTTGCCTGTGTACACTATTGTGAGTACTGGGTATTCTAGAATTGCGTTTATAAACAGGTGCTCTCCTCGGTTGTTTTAAAATCGCATCAAGGAGAGTACTTTTTTATTCAATTGCCAAACCAGATCAGATCTTTCAGTTGTTTGCGGAAGTCCTGTATGTAAGGGGACCTATGAATAAAATATATTATCTTCTATTAATGCCTTTCTTTTTTAATCTAACAGGTATGCAACCGATCGAATCCGCTAAAGAAGGATCACCTTTGTATGCAATAATACGTAATTTAACAGCCATACGCCCAGCGCCGCATGAAACAATTGTGAGCGAGAAAGAAAGTGAAAATAAAAAAGAAAAAAAGAAAACTTTCTTTACCACTATAAAAGAATCATTTTTCCCCTATGTAGAAATATATGAAACTATTATAAAACCACTTCCTCAAGCCGATAAACAGTGGATCGCCCTTGATCTCTTTTCAACCCAACTGAAAGACAAATTTCCTCTGCATACCGTTCATAATAAAAACCTTTTCGGCGATTTGAGCATTTTCCCTGGCGGTAATTTAGTACGCCCAGCAAACCTGTTTGACGCAATTAATAGAACAAAAACAGTCTATGGATATGCAGTACTTGGTAGAATATTAGCAGAACAACTTTCTTCAATCTCTGTATTACGTAGTAGACAGGATATATTAAAGGAATTACTGACAAACCAGTCCTTGTGTAATGAATGTTCTTTACAACGTTCTGCTATTGTACAAGGCGAATCTGTATATCTTGATTTTTTCAATGCCAATCAAACGTCCCTAGCAAAAGCTATAGAATCCCGTTATTTCAAAGGTTTTTTCAAAAAATTTAATACTTATGAAAAGTGTATCGAAGCTGAAGAACTTAGAATTGCTTTGGGAAGAGCTACCTGGTTTTTACCACCAAACGTGTGTAACGAGTTTAAAATAAATCTTTTTATGAACACGGTTATGCCAATGCTTCAGATCATCATAACTTCAGAAATCAACCCCTTTCTTTCTTCTAAAACAAAAGAAAATATAAACATGCTCCTGTCTGGTTATAAGAAAATAATCACTGGAGGAATAAAATCACAGGCTGAGTTCTTTAAAAAACTAAATAATTTTGATCCAGATGAATCAGATTCTACTCTCAGTATTTTTGCAAAAATGTACAGTATCGACGGTGCCTCCAACCAAAAACCCAAATTTATTTCCACCGTACTTGTGGATATAAAAAGAGATTTAGCCTCTTCTTTAGAGAAAGCAAAAACAAACATACAAGGAAAGGGTATATCCTCGTCTCCCATAATAGGCATGTTATTGGATGAAACAAATCAAGAGCATAAAAAAGCGGTCAACATACTTGATAAACTGTATACCGCCTACTTTTATTTTTCATGGGCCGCAAGCTCTTACACAGGAACAAAACATCTACAAGTCGACTATGATATCACCAGATATATGCAAACAAAGCTCATCACTGTTGCAAATACCGTACGTGCATTACATTACAGCCTTCTTATCATAGAGAAGAATCCTGTGCTGCGTGCCAATTTTTCTCGTCTACCTGCTCTTAAACAACTCATTAACCATCCTGAACAACTATCTCCTCAAATGAACCAGCTGATGAATTTGTTAAACAGCACTACTTTTAAAGGGAGTCCATCACTCTTTTCAAACCGTGGTAGAATTTTAGCCGCCTACCAATTGTTACAAGAAGTCAAAGAACAGTTTACTCCTGCACTTGAAGCAGCCGGTGAACTTGATCTCTGGTTATCAATGGTAGATCTCATAAACGAATATAAATCTCAAGACATACATTACTGTTTTGCTGAATATAAAGAAGATGCTCTGCCATTCATATCGTTAAAAACTGCCTGGAATCCCGTAGTTTCTTGCGTTAAAAAGATACCTATGTCGATGGACCTTGGCGCAGGAACCGCAGTGCCAAATCTTATGCTTGTCGGGCCTCATGGTGGCGGTAAATCAACCCATATGAAGAGCATTGCCTACTGTATTTATCTTGCTCAAACGCTCGGTATTGCCTGTGCAGACTCCTGCACACTTACTCCTTTTACCAAGATCCTTACTTATCTGAATATATCTGAGGATATTTCACATGGTATATCAACCTTCATGGCAGAAGTGGGACGAACTGAAGATATAATTAAAGTAACACGAGAACTGCAGCCTCATGATCGTGCTTTCTTACTCGTTGATGAAATGTTCAAAGGAACCATGGAACGAGAAGGCGGTCATCGCGTATATAACTTTGGTAAAGAAGTATTTACTAATCCGCATACACTTACCATTCTTGCAACCCATTTTGAAGAACCATCAAGGCTGGAACAAGATCTTGTTACTACAGAAGGTAAACGCGCAGGCAACTTCCACGTAGGCCTTATTGAAACAACGTCAGGTCAGTTTATTAGAACATTTGAATTGTGGCCTGGTAGCAATGACTGGTGGTTCCACGATGACCTCAAGCGTAGACGTTACATTGAATGGCTTATCACCATTCTAGGAAGCTCTGCTGCCATCTAAATAACTGCTCAATTATGTCAGGGGCTCCTGTAAGTAGCCCATTTTGTATACTTTTCTCTTTCACGTTCAACAAAATCTGTTATATTCTTCGGCACGTCCTTTGTTTCTTGATATGCAATCGTTTTTCCTGATCACGTTCAAGGGCCATCCTTTCTTGCTGCTCATTTAATAATTTAGGCCCTTGCCCAGAATAAGTGAAAGAGATATTCTGGGAACATGCTTAAACACAGTAAAATCACAACGTACACAATAAAAAAAATAATGAAGTGTTTTTCTGAGGACATACCGGCGGTAAAAACAGCGACTCTTTTAGGTCTTAACAGGAAAACAATTGACCGTTATTATACTATTTTTCGCGAGAAGATAGCCATAGCATCAATTGCAGACGTAAAGAGGTTTAAGGGTGAAGTTGAGCTAGATGAAAGCTATTTTGGCGCAAAAAGAGTCAGCAGTAAACGCGGGCGTGGCACTGCCGGAAAAACACCTGTTTTGGGCATTTTAAAGAGAGATGGAAAAGTTTTTGTTACCATCGTCAAAAAGCGTAATTGTATCTCAACATCATCTTTTTTAAATTCTAATCTGAAGGCCAAGCCTTGGGAGTCCTACTAGTCAAACTAGTGGTTTACCCTAGTTGAAGCAATTAAATCTGCTGGGTAAGAGCCTAATTTTTATCAAATCGTCACCAGTCACCAGGATATGCCTTTTTCATCTCTTTATAGTCCTGTGCTACTTCCGCTTTATGTTGTGTACGGGCTTCTTCTAAAGCTTTTTTAATATCCGAACGCCTTTTTGCATAGTTTTTGTAGACCTTCACAATAGGGCTATCAGGTAATACCAGAGCAACATCAATAGGAGTTTCTCTATTCTTATTTTTTCTTATTTCTGCTCCACGTTCCAGTAACTCTTTCGTTATTGAAACAGCTGCGGCGAATGAATCAACATCATATGTATTTTTCTTAGTTGTTCCTGCTGCCAAATGAAGGACTGTGTTACCATACTCATCAGAAGCATCAACACTGATAGGCCAAAGATTAAGAGCTTCTTTTACCGCAGGGTAATCTAAATCATTTACTGCTTTGAGTAATTGTTTCTTGTTAAGAATATACAAAACGTTAAATTTTGAATCATCTATCCTATCAAGAGCAGTTTGACCTTTTTTATTTCTAAGAGATGTATCAGCACCGGCAACAAGAAATGCTTTTATGATAGCAATACTATTCCAGCAAACGCCGTCATAACATGGCTGCACCTCAATCATAAGAGGAGTGTTACCCTCTTCATCTTGCGCATTGACATTAGCTCCTGCTCCAATTAATGCCTCAATTATTCTTTGTTGAGCCGCGGGAGCTCCAGAATGAGGCGCAGTGCCAAACTTTGTAGCATACAATAAGGCGGTCATTTTTTCTTTTTTAGTTTTAAGATCAACATCAGCCCCAGCTGCAATGAGTATCTTCACTGGGCCAATCAAACCACGGCTGCTTGCTATCATTAGAGCTGTACGTCCATACGTATCTTGAGCATTTACATTGGCATGAGCGGCAATAAGAGCTGTAAGAATATCCATGCAAACGCGCTGCCGCTGTTGAAAAATATTATGGTCGTCAGTAGTAAGAGTTTTCACCGCATCAACCGCACAAATGAGAGGAGTCATCTGATAATATCGATAATAATACCGCCCTTGACCATTGACGTCAGCGCCAGCTGCTAATGCAGCACGAACTCCATTAATATTGAGCTCCTGTGAAGCCCTAAGCAGATCCTTCGTTGCTTGACTAGTAAAATAGTTTTTTATTGCATTCATCCCAAAAGAATTGAAAGCAATGCTCGATAATGTAACAACAAAAACAACATTAAGTAATTTCATATAAGCACCCCTAAAAAGATTTTTTTTAAAGGCTCTCTCCCACGTAGTAAAACAATTAATTCTACTAAGCTTTCTTTAAGCCTGTTGATTCAACCTTTGTTTCAATAATACATGAGATATAGTCATAAAAGCTAGCCTTGTATAGAATTCTTTACAAAAAGCCCGTTCTCCAGATATTTTTTATCTATTTACCCAACCATCTTGAGGCTATTTTATGCAAAAAACAAAAGTTTGGCACCAGAAGAGCTTAAATGTCTAGCGGACTTTTTTTTACTACTATGGGAAATTAACAAGAGAATGGAGATTGAAAATACTCAGGCTGGACTTTCATTAGAAGTACCTAAGCCCGCAAAAAGCAAGTAACACTAATTCTGTTCAGAAAAGATATAAGCCTTAACTCGTTTGTCGTTGAAGGTCTAACAGGAAAAAACAGTAAGTCGCCTGTCCCCCAAAGATGTATTTCTTCTACAATTGGGTTACAATAAAAAACCAGTGGTTTTATAACCATTTTTTTTTAAGTATTTTTTCCGCGTTTTCTACGCGCACGTGAACTTTCAAAATCTTTCCTTTCTTAAGAAACTTTCTAAATGCCTTCGTTTGATTGATCTGATCGTCCATAGTATAGGTTTTAAAGACATAGTTAAAAGGACCCTTAATTAGGAGCCCTTTTAGTTAAGAACAGCTATACTATCTTAGTTTTTATAGGAAAAATTCGTTTCTCCAAAAACCGTTGAAGTGGTAATAATAATGCGTGGTTCTTCATGAGAAGAGCTGTACGCACGTGAACCAAAAGCAATCACCGTCTCATCGGGAAAGTCTGTTTTTGCAAAAGCAGCGGTAGCTTTGATAGACACAGGAATAGAGCGATTAAGCCTTACATCAGTTTTACCAAAGATCGTATCAATCTTAATCTCGATAGGATGTTCGCTTGTTGCCTGGGTAAGTTTACTCAAATCAATAACACTTTTGCCAAATATCGTTGAGTATTCGTAAGGACCTTCATGTGTTTGTACAAATTCATCATCAAAAAAAACGTCTACTGCACACGCACAGTTCATACACCGTTCTTTTGGTTGAGAAAAACCACGCAAAACATTGATTCCCATGTAAATAATGAAAAGACCAAAAACAATCCGAAATACGGGTAATCCCAAATTGAAAATCCATGAGATTCCCCACAGAATGAGACATACGCCAATAATAAATGATTTCATAGACACCTTTCTAAGTTAATACCTGTCCCCAAGAACAGCACACGTAATCTGCCGCTGAGGGCTTTCTTGTTCACGCCGATACGAACAGTATAACCTGTCTTCTATAGTACACAGATTATGCTCACGTGAGATATGTATAGGATTCACGCCAACATCTACCAACTGTAGGTAATTTAAGAGTGGCACATTAAAAAAGAATTTTCCATCACGTACCTCCAACGTCTTTTCTGTATAATGCACATCCTGTAGCTGGTCTACAAAATCCTGCTGTACCTCATAACAATTAACACAGGCTGATGGTCCAAAAAAAGCCTGTACTTGTTCAGGACGAGTACCATACTGCATACATAAAACCCCAAGAGCCTCCCTTACCACTCCTTGCAACGTTCCTTTGCTACCAGCATGTACCACAGCGAACGCTTCATACTCCGGATCATAGAGGATAACTGGAAGACAGTCAGCCGTTAACACTCCCAAGATTACCCCTGGCATAGTAGTCACAAGAAAATCACCCGGCTGCTTTATCGGAGAAAAAAGACAAGCCTGTTCACGTGAACTAATAACATATCCCCGGTTACTATGAATTTGATGAGCAAACACAACTGCATCACCCTGTGTGTTTTTCTGAACATCTTTAAAAAATGGCGTCGCAAACATCTGTGGTTGAGAAAGAGAAATAAATCCATTTCCCTTAACGCTCAAATTTTTATCTCCGAAAAATATCATTAACGGTGGTTTATTTACACAGATCATACTTTTATCAATCTCCTCGAAACAATGAAATAACGCTCCATCTAGTTTATCCGAAAATTAAAGAAGGCTAAGCACCGTACTTTAATAAAAACAATTTTTACTTCTCAATCACTTAATCTGGCTAATTTGATTTTTTTAGATGTCTTGTATTTAATAAGCACTATAAAAAAGAGATTAGAATCGGAGAATGTTTTATGAAGAGTGGTTTTCAAAAAGTCCATAAAATAGGCATCATTATTCTATGTCTACCACTTACTCTTATGGCCGACTATACGGTTAATACTGCTGCTGATGATGTAAATCCTCAATCTTTACGATGGGCAATTGGCCAAGCAAATAGTGTTCCTGCAAATATTGTTTCTGATGGTGGTACCTACTCTATTGCTCTTGCTTCCGCTTTACCATCATTTACCCAAACATATACGATTGATGCTACTACTGCAAAATTAACAATTAATGGTAATTCTGCAGGATATCTTAATCTCTCAGTTGATCCAGGACAAGCAATTGGCCTGTACTCAACAATACGAGGGTCAGCTAATTTAACAAAATTGGGAACAGGGACACTTTCTTTATTAGGTGACGCAGGTCATTCTGGTGGTACGACGATCAGTACTGGTACATTAGCCTTATCTAACTACGGCTCATTGTCTACAACAGGCAGTGTATCAGTAGCATCAGGAGCCGTATTTGATATAAGCGGTTTATCAACGACCGGTACAACTATTGGTTTGTTAAGTAGTCCTAATCCTGGAGGGTTAGTCCACTTAGGAAGCAAAACGTTAACTGTTAATACGTCAGACACGGGAACATTGTATGGAGTAATTGATGGTGCTGGTAATTTAATCAAGCAGGGTAGTGGAACTCTTCGGCTTTTCGGTAATAATACATTTACCGGAACGGTAACAATCAATGGGGGTACTCTTACTGTTAATAATCCACTTGGTGGTATTGATACATCTATAGACTCTGCGTCAAGTGTCTACCTTGGCGCTGGTACATTAGATTTTACCACCTACCAAGTACTCTATAAAAATATTACGTTAACAGATAATTTGGCAACGGTTTCTGGATCTTTCAGTCCCCAGTTATACGGACAAATTACCGGAGCATATGATTTGCATAAGATAGGAAACCCTGCTTCTTATATATATCTGTTTAATGGAAATAATACCTTTAGTGGTGTTATGTATATTGACAGAGGAACCTTGATTCTTATATCCACTGGTGGTCTCAAAAACGTACAATACGTGTCAATAGCAGAAGGTGCAAATCTTGGTTTATGGAACGCAATGACATTCGCTAAGAATATAGTCATTACTGGTAATGCTTCCGTTTCTTCAAATGCTGTTGCAACACTATCCGGACAAATTACCGGTAATTATGCTTTAACCAAAGGCGCGTGGGGCCTTGATAAACAATTAACACTGAGTAATGGAAATAATACCTTTACTGGTCAGACAAACATAGCTTATGGCACATTGAATATAACAACAACTGGCGCTCTCAATGGTACTTCGGGTATATCAATGGCAGCAGGTACAACATTAGGCCTTGTTAATACACTGACATTATCTAAAAATATAACACTAACTGGTAATGCTACGATAGAAACCTCCATAGGTAATTCAACAATATCAGGACAGATTACTGGTGGCTTCGGTTTAACCAAGGCGGGGGCTACTGCCTTAACTCTGAGCGATATAAATAACACCTTTACCGGCTCAACAAACATATCTGCTGGCACATTGAACATAACAACGTCAGGAGCTCTCAATAATACATCTGGTGTATCAATGGCAAACAACACAACATTAGGTCTTACAGGCGCTGGAACGTACTCATTTAACATAACAACAACTGGTTCTACTACCATTAATACAACGGCAGATGTCATAGTTTCAGGATCAATTATCAATGGTGGAAGTACTCCTGCATTGATAAAGACTGGCTCTTCAAAATTGTCCTTATCTAATAGCTATTTAAAACCTGCCTCAGTACGGGTCGATGCGGGAACTCTTTCTTTGACAGGGTTAGCAAATCTTTTGTCAGCAGATTGTTCCTCTGTAAATTTAAATGCTTCTGGTGTCATTTTAGATATTAGCGTGTCTGGAACAAGCGCAACAATCCCTCGGTTAGATGCAGTGGCAGGATCAATTGTTGAATTAAATGGTAAAGGTTTGATTATAGATGCAACTACAACTGGGGCTAGTAATTTTGCAACTATCAGATCAACCACGGGATCAGGATGGCTAGTAAAACAGGGTTTAGCTGGCCATATATTTTTTGGTACAGGTACCTATACGGGACCAACTGAGATTCAAAACGGATCATTTACTATAAACAGTGTTAATTCTATAGGCGGCACCTCTCAGGTCATTTTTACAGGAAGCTCTGCTTTTGGTTTTAGTGGTGGATCGTTTACTTTTGATAAACCCATAGCAATAAATGCAGGAGTTAATGGAAACATTGCAATAGGAGGGAGTGGCAACACTTTTTCTGGACAGATTACAGGTGCTGGAAATCTGATAACTGGTAGAGCCACGTGGGCTAACAATCCGGTTACTCTGACTAATTCAAATAATACCTATTCAGGAACAACAACAATAGCGTATGGCACATTGAATATAACGACGACTGGCGCTCTCAATGGTACATCGGGTATAGCAACGGGAGTAAATACGACCCTAGGCCTTGTTAATGCACTAACATTGTCTAAAAATATAACTCTATATGGTGCTACAACGATAGACACCTCCGTAGGTGATTCAACAGTATCAGGACAAATTACTGGTGGCTTCGGTTTAACCAAGACAGGAGTTACTGCCTTAACTCTGAGCAATGCAAATAACACCTTTAGTGGTGCAACAACCATATCTGCTGACACATTGAACATAACAACAACTGGTGCTCTCAATGGTACATCGGGTATATCGATGGCAGCAAATACAACCTTAGGCCTTGCTGGTACATTAACATTGTCTAAAAATATAACTCTAACTGGTGCTGCATCACTTAGTACCTCTGTAGGTGATTCAACAGTATCGGGACAGATTACTGGTGGCTTCGGTTTAACCAAGACGGGGGTTGCTGCCTTAACTCTGAGCAATCAAAATAACACCTTTAGCGGTGTGACAACCATATCTGCTGACACATTAAATATAACGACAACTGGTGCTCTCAATGGTACATCTGGTATATCAATGGCAGCAAGTACAACCTTAGGTCTTGCTGGTACATTGACACTTTCTAAAAATATAACTTTAACTGGCGCTGCAGCACTTAGTACCTCCGTAGGTGATTCAACAGTATCAGGACAGATTACTGGTGGCTTCGGTTTAACTAAGACGGGGCCAAATAATTTAACCTTAACAAGCCCATCTAACTCCTATTCAGGCGGTACAACGATAGCAATGGGTAAACTCCTATTATCAGGATCGGGATCTCTTGCTACTACTGGAACGGTAGCAATAGCTAATGCGGCTACATTTGATATTAGTGGATTGGCAACAACAGGTACAACGATTGGTCTGTTGCAGGACAGTACTAATGGCGGTGCTGTTATTCTTACCGGTAAAACATTAACTGTTGGTAATGGTACGGCAAGTGACTGGATATTTAGCGGTACCATTGATGGCGCTGCTGGTGCCTTAACTAAACAAGGTTCTGGTGTTTTTACCTTGTCAGGACCAAATACCTATACTGGTCTTACTACCATAAGTGCTGGTACGTTGAGTGTTGCATCTGATAGTAACAGTGGTGTCAATAGTGACATACTACTCAATGGTGGGATACTTGGTTTAACAGCAGCTACAACCTATACAAAAAATCTTACCTTAACATCAAATAGTACGATTAGAACAACGGCAGATGCTATTCAAACAGGCACCATTAGTGAATCGGGTGGTTCACGTACTTTAACAAAGACAGGGATCAATGCGCTTACCTTAACCTATCCCTCTAATAGTTACTCAGGATTAACAACGATCAGTGCTGGTGCGTTGAATGTATCTTCTGATGGTAATACAGGCACAGGTACTAATATCTCAATGGCTGCATCAACAACATTAGGACTTACCGGAGCAGGGACCTATACAAAGAATATAACGTTAACGGGTAATGCCACGATTAATACAACAGCTGATGCTGTTCAAACAGGTACTATTAGTGGGGCATTTGCATTAACAAAGGCGGGAGCTAACGCGCTTACCTTAACCTATCCCTCTAATAGTTACTCAGGATTAACAACTATCAGTGCTGGTGCGTTGAATGTATCTTCTGATGGTAATACAGGCACAGGTACTAATATCTCAATGGCTGCATCAACAACATTAGGACTTACCGGAGCAGGGACCTATACAAAGAATATTACGCTGACTGGCAATGCTACAATCGATACAACGGCAGACGCCATTCAAACGGGGTCTATTAGCGGGGCATTTGCATTGACAAAGACGGGCCTTAATACGCTTACCTTAACCTACCCATCAAATACCTACTCAGGATTAACAACGATCAGTGCTGGTACGTTGAATGTATCTTCTAATGGCAATACGGGTACGGGTACTGATATCTCAATGGCCGCATCAACAACACTGGGACTTACGGGAGCAGGAACGTATACA
>Ga0172381_10004194_pt1 | contig 14981 bp, 31 predicted proteins | sample Leawel6488metaG_FD_119754 | JGI IMG/M metagenome (GOLD analysis project Ga0172381, IMG submission 119754) | Leachate microbial communities from a municipal landfill in Southern Ontario, Canada - Leachate well 64-88 metaG | ecosystem: Engineered > Solid waste > Landfill > Unclassified | place...
TATTAAAAAAGTGGGAAGAATATGAGAGGCCCATCGACAAGATTGGCGCGTGTTGTGCCAAAATGAGGAAATGAACACATGACACAAAAAAGATGTAATATCGAAGATGTCCTGGGAGAGATCAGGGCAGGCGATGCGGATATACTCGATGACATGGCAACGTGGTTTGCGTGCTCGGACGATCCGGATCAATTTTCGCGACAAATAGAAATCCTACATCGGTATCGCGACATGGCGCAGAAAATGGAGGAAAATAGATGAAAATCACATTCATCCTATCACAATATGGAATAGTCGATCGCGAGTTCGGGATTCGCGACGGCAAATGGTACAATGACATCTACTACGGGAATGGTTGGCCTGGCATATTCGGAAATTGGGCGAGTGGTGCCAGGTGGTGGCAACGATTGGCAAATGTCAGACTCAGACTGCGAATGGAGGCGAATAGATGATGAGTGATTGGGACAGAGGGTTTCTATGGGGGATCATGGCGGGGATGCTGTTGATTGTTCTGGCGATTCTGTTGATAGCGGAGCCGATGCCATGACATTCGATATGCAGAAGATGCGCGAAATTGCAGAAAACTGCAATTCCAAGGACGAATCGGTAGATCACGATTACTGGAATGCACATGCTGGAATGGTGCTGCAATCTGCGTTGGATGAGATCGAACGACTACGAGATCGCGAGAAGCAGCTATTGCTCGATGTGGATCGCAATTATCGCGAGAAGACAGAATATGCGAATGAGGTTGAGCGGTTGCAACGCGATGCTCACCAAAATAACGAGTACATCCAACGATGCAACGAAATGATGCATACAGACCAGAAGCGCATAGCCGAGCTAGAAGCGGCATATAAATTGTTTGTAGAAGCAAACAAAAAGATCATAGTATTTGAAAAGAAGCAGACGGATGGTATATTAGCTGCTCTGGATATGTATGAAGAATTGGAAAAAAAAGTTGCCACGCAGCGTGCCGCCCTAAAGAAGCTCGGCAAGGCAAAACGAGCGCGCGGGAAGGCGCTGGTGGAAGAACGCAAGTTGCGGATGCAGTTGGACGCTTCCCGATTCAACATGGGTATACCTGAAGAAATCGCCATCACGCGCGCCAGAAAACAATTGCATCATGAGGGCAAGTTATGATGACAGAGGAAGAGCTAGATGGCATGCGCACGTTGCTATCCGTTTGTCCTGGGTCGGTTGATGTTACGGAAGCCGGAAAGATGTTGCTTGCCCACATCGATGAGCAAGCCGGGCAGATTACCACCTTGAAATCCATATGCATCCAAGAGCGAAATCGCTATCTAGTAGACTTCATCCATGAATATGATGCTATTCATGATTGCGAAGAGGAAGCGATGAAGCAATTGACCAGGGAATATCCTGAAATATTCGCGGAGGAGATGAAATGAGCGATTTCAAAAAGGAACTGGTGGCATTGATATATAAATACCACCCAGATTTTGAATATATCGAGATCAAGATACAAAAACCGATGGCAACCTTTCCGACTACAATCGATGTCCGGGTGATGGAATGAATGACGACCTCATAGAGAAAACAGAAGCCATGATCAAACGACACGAGGAAGGATATTTTGACTGGTTGCCAATCAAGCAGATTATGCCCGAATTGGTGGCCGAGATCAAACGCCTCCGAGCAATGAATCCGTTTCAAGTAGATGTACCGATTGCAATTAGAATTTCTGGCAATCTGTTTGCTTATGGTAATGCCGAAGAGTCTGCCGAATTGCAAAGGCTGCTTATGCAACTTGCCACCAAGGATGCCCTCAACAACGATCTAATGGCCAATTGCAACCAGCTACGAGATAGATGCTGGAAAGCGGAAGGAGAGCTTGCTAGGTGGCAACAACTTGCAATAGACCTCAAAGCAGTGTCGTATTTTGTGAATTCCAAGTCAAGAGAACAAGTATTCGATCTACAGCCGAAAGAAATTCGGGATAAATATCGAGATCGGGCCGCCAAAGAGCTCGACCTGCAAGTGACGCAAGAAGCAGGATATGTAGAGCGATTAGAACGATTGGCTCTATCAATGTGCCTAGAAGCCGGGTGGGGGCAAGAAGAGTTTGAAGCTGCATTGGCCAAGATTCGCGAGGGCAAGTAACATGAGCATCGATGCACTGCGATACGACGCGATCGCATCCGGCATGCGGATAGAGGCATGCCTGCAAATGATACTAGATGCAGAAGATGCGCACCGCGCCACGGCAGACGACCTATCCGAAGCATGGTACCTCGCCCTGCAGAAATACGCCTCGCCTGAAGAAGCGCTCGCCAAGACGACTGATCTCTTTGATAAAGGATACAACCTGGATATGGTGAAATGTGTCCTTATGAGGCATGCATGACATTATATCAAGCCTGGTTCGAATTCTGCTATGCCGCCCGCGACCTGCTATGGGCCTATAGCCCTGAGACTATCTTTTTTGCAGGCATCTTGATAGGAGCGATCTGTGGCTTGTTACTTGCCTTGGTAACCTATCCGGGTGTGCTCTAGCGGCCCAAGGACAGGAGATCATAGGCCGCTAGGAACAATCGTGCATAGAAAAGGAAAACTGCCCACCTAGGGGCTCTGGTGGGATTTCTGCCAGTCCCGGAACTCCTCGCTGCCATCCAGGAGCTTCCGGAGGAGTCGTGACATGTCACCGCACTCCCCACACGCCGCTAAGTGCTGCAAGAAGGCTACCTGATCCAGCCGGTAGCTGGCGTTGACGTTTTTGTGGGTGGGTGGCATGGCTCAGGCCACCTCTTCCAGACTGCTAGGAGGATAAATGAAAGCCATATTCCCCAGCATGATATTTCCATCGTTCGATACTTCTGTTATTGGGCCTTCGCGGCCCATGTCATACCGATATCCCCCGATGCTCGGCCCGACTATTCGGTATATGGCGGGCATGGATTAGGCCACCTCCTCATCCTCTTCTTCAGCCATTTCTCGATACTCTTCCATAATCCTTCTAATTTCAAGTATGCTCATTTTCCTCAACCTCACATTTCAACAATCACCTATAGCACGCCTCAGCTTAAATACTTTGCGCTATACAGCGCAATACAGCACAGAGCTGCTTTGAGCCTACTTGCCAGAATCGATATGCTGCTTCTCTTTCTGATATAGCTTGCAATTTGGCCCACATGTTCGCTTCTTGGCCAGCATGGTTATGATAGACTCATTGTATGCGATTTGTAGCTCGCGCATTTGGTCTTCTGTGAAATGCTGCATATCTTGATCCTCCTTTATTAAGCGATCCAATTGTATATAGTCTATAGTCTTTTACTCAAATCTATATAGATTAGTGTTCGTTTTGCATCATGTTTAAATGCCCTACGTCTCTGCATGATTATATCTATGCATTTGTATTTATGCACCTTATACGCTGCTAATATCCTCCATATAAGCATCATAACAGCTCTTGCAAAATCGCATAACAAATTCGCCCTCTCCGATGTCATAAAGCTTAGTAACACGATCCCCACATTCTTCACACTTCAATGGCGTTCTGAAATGTTCTTCTCTTTCGCTATCTGCTATCTCCTTTAACATCTTGCCTTCATCCTTGGTAAGCTTCGCATTAGGCATGGTGTAAGGAGCGTTTTCGTTATCAGTAGGCATCCCGTAAGGAAATAAGGCGTTTTTTGGTTTCAAGGTAGAAATTAAATTTGTGTCTTTGGACGTAGATAAATTACTCTTACATATATTATTATTATAACTTACTAACTTACTACTTATATCACTGCTTACGTTTTTGGGTGTAAGTTCGTCACTTACACCATCCTTACTAGCTTCCGGCTCCAATGTCACGATCATATCGAACCCGTTAAATCGATTGTATCCAACCAATGTCAGCATGACTTTGCTCACATTCCGTACGTCATCTTTCAGGGTCACTTTATCGACGTTGAAACCTGGCAATTTCTGCAATAGGCCCGTTTTGCCGTTTTCCCCGTGCACCAACTGACTGATGCGATTAACAGAAACCTTCAGCTTTTCGGCTGCCTCCTCCCTATACATTTCACCATTATTCTTTAGGATAGCTTCTGCAAGTCTTCTTTCCGGCTTGGATAACTTGTCTATCAGAGTATCCGCCCTGCCCAAATAGAGAGCTTTTGCATCCGTGAAATCCTGCTCCGTGGCGGATAGATACTCCTCATCCAATACAATCCTCTGCATGAAATGCCAGACCGCGTTAGCCCTAACCAGATCCAAGAATATCGATGGGTTGCGCCTGCTGCTTAGATCAATCCACTTAATACGTTTTGCAAACGGAATAACAACTTTGAAATTGTGCTTCTTCAGCTCCAGCACCATTGCTCTGCATATCAGAACGTCCTCAGTAACCGGAAACCGTTCCTCACCAGTTGCCGCCTGTTCAAGCAAGTGCTCTATAACAGCCTTGGTTTGGTCCTCTGAGCCATCTACATCGAGCCCAACCTGTCTATTTAGCACTTGTATGTCCTGGCTGCTATCTACTGATGTAATTGCCCACACGATTTCAGGTGGTGCTACCATGATCTGAGCTTCCCGGTCCTTGTCGATTGTCATGTGCTGATATGGTTCATGAAATCTGCTCGATGTCTGCTTAATTATGGCATCCAAATCATCATTTTGTTTGTAATCATCTAGAAATATAATAGTTCCTGGTTTTATGTTATGGTAAAATATCGCTTTGCTTGATAACGATGTTTTGATGTATGCACATTTCGGCAAGCAGTGTAGAAATGTTTCTACTGCGTCAGACTTTCCCATGCCGGATTCGCCAGATAGCTTCGGATGCAACCCATTGCTGGTTTTGTTGAGTTGGCTTCCAGTACAATACATCAACAGGTGTCCTAGATCACGATCTCCGACGTGAATTTTGTTATAGGCGTCTAGGAAGAAATCTATTGGCTTTCCATTTTTCAGTATATCTATGGCCTTTGCTTTTATCTCCTCGGTTATACCTTCTTCCTCTTCTACGGATGCCTCTGGTTGGTTTTCTTCTTCACGTTTTTGAACCTCTTGTCTAAACTCATTCCATGAATTTGCATCAATCTCAAAGGTCTCAGGCAACTTATCCCACTTGCGACAGCTCACCCAGATAGGTTCGTTATTCCTGACTAACGCAAACCATTTCGCCGCGCCCTTAATCTCACATATCCAGTTACCTCTTTCATCCGTCCAAGAATATAGACTTCCCCCGGTATCTAGGACCATCTTGTACTTTTTTGGATCTGGCATTAAACCATCTCGATTTTGCAATTGCTCGATTTCTTGCCTATGTGGCCTTTCTCTCTGGCGATCTCAACCGTCTGCTTGAACAAATCGCCCCGGAGGACTCCTGCGCGGGCCTGATCGCATCTGATAATACCTTCTTTCACCGCTATAGCCAGGGCGGGCCCCCCACCTGAGCAACATCTCCAGCAATGCCAGGAGTTGTCTTTCAGGTCAATTATCAGGTTGTTGCCGCCAACGGAACCGTGAATGGGATGCACTCCTTTCAGTTGCCCTGGGGATTTTCTAGCATTCTTGGGGGATAATACATCTTCCACCCGGACACCATCGAATGGATCTCTGATATTTGGGTCAACCATCACCACCTTGAGCCGCTTTTTTTCCGGTAATGCCTCATCAAATCCATAATCCACATGCTTAGATAAAATTGCCTTCAATGTCACAGAATCCAAAGAGGCTATTGGCAAATCTCTTTCGATTGTGTAGGCTTTGCCGTTGGGGTGGATAGACGAGGGGCAAACAACCTGCGCACCTCTACTTTGAACCTCTCCGAGATGCAATGGTTTCCCTTCGTCCTTTAATTCACGGTCAAACATTATTATCTTTTGATCTAAATCCGATTTATAGTAAAGGTGAAGTCCTCCTCCGCCCGTCCTTACCGTAAACGTGTCGGGCAATTCGTTCATTAAACCGATTTCTGTCAACCTAACCAAATTATCAGCATCAAAAACACAAAGCCCGCCCGCGCCCGTCAGTGCGCCATAATTTTGATGTGATCCCACCCACGATAAGAATTTTTCATCAGTTATTTTATAGTTCGTATTGCTACCGGGAACTGCCCACTGCCTCTCGAATGGCTTCTTTGAGCCTGCGTCTATGCGAACAAACCTGAAATCTTCTCTTTGTAATTGTAAAGGTATTCTGGAAAGCGCCCTTTCCCGGAACGTATCAATTTCGCTCATGCCATTCCCCGTGCTATCCATTCTTCTTTTGTAAAGTAGGATCTTCCATCATAGATCTCATCAATGATCCGATGTAACATCGATTCCCAACGTTCTTGTTCATGGTTTGTTTTGCCGTGGCATCGAGAACATAGTGCAGAAAATCTGACCGGTTTACCATCGCAGCATGCTTCTTTATTATAATTTACGTGGTGGCATCCCATGTTTTGCTTGTTTTCTTCAGTAGATTTTCCGCATGTCAGACATCTATACTCAAAAAAAGCTCGTATACGTTGCCTCAAATTGTCGTTGAATTTTGGACAATACGGTTCAAACGAAATTCCGCCCTGCCAATTAGATCCGTTTTCTCCTCGATTCGATGCTGAAATTTTTGCTCTGGTTTCTGGTGAAAATTTTCTCCCCATTTGCGCCTTAGCCATTTTTTGTCTGGTTTCGATGCTAAGCTTTTTACCTGTCTTAATAGCGGACATTCTCGCGATTGCTTCCGGTGTATGCTTTATTCCTAAATGGCTCTTATTCCCGATATGAGCCAATGATTGCTTTTCGCGGGTTTCCGGGCTCGCCTTTTTTCCATAGTTAGGATTTTTTTCTCCCTTGGTTGCTTTCGATATTTTCTTGCGGCATTCCGCTGAGCGGGGTACACCGGCGTGAGGATTCTTTCTTCCTGTCATCATTTGGATCGCCTCACATAATCCGGGCACAACCAAGGCCTGCACATCATTGGATCAGTCAAACATCCCCGATTGGCGCATCGACGAAGCGTATTTATAGGATGCCTGCTATTCTTCTTATTGTCCATTGAAGCACCTCTAAGCTCTCGTGCCATCGAGAGCATCCTTATTTTCTATGTTGCTTTTCAGGTAATCCCTTATAGCAGCCTCTACGACCAATGATTGCCCTCTGAATTTTCCGTACTTTGCCAGGGTAAACTCTCTGAGCTGGAGAGCTAAATCGTCTCCTATGTCGATTTGCATTTTAGCCATGCTTGGTGTTATTGCTTTAATCGTATTTGAATGTTTTGGTTTATTCGATAGGGAAACATTTAAATATCTTAGCTGCCCTATGGGGTATTAGATGAAATTGATTGATATCACAGGGAGGAAGTTCGGAAGGCTTGCTGTCGTTTCTAGGCAGGGACACATTGGAAAGGAGATAACTTGGTTATGCAAATGTGATTGTGGGAAGGAAGTTGTGGTATTAGGGAATCATCTTAGAAGAGGTGCAATAGTCAGTTGTGGTTGTTTCAGAAAAGAGAATGCTTCTAGATTAAACAAAGGTGATAAGAATCCTATGTTTGGACTTCCAAGAGAGAAAAATCCAATGATGAGAGCTGATGTAAGGGCAACGGTTTCAAAAGCGCTTTCTGGAAAGAATAATCCCATGTACGGGAAAACAGGAAACCAAAATCCGATGTGGGGCAAAAGCGGAAAAGATTCTCCCTGTTGGGGCAGAATAGGAGATAAACATCCTAACTGGAAAGGCGGCATCTCGTTTGAACCTTATTGTGATAAATTTAATGGTATATTAAAAGAAAGTGTGAGAGACAAATTTAACCGAAAATGCTTCAATTGTGATAAAGATGAAAAGGACAACGGCAGATTACTAGGAGTGCATCACACTGATTACAATAAGATGCAAGGATGCGGCAAACGTCCTTGGTGTTTGCTTCCAATGTGTAGTACCTGCCATTCAAAAAGCAATTACAATAGATGGTACTGGTTTGCAAAATTGTATAATTATTGGGCAATGCCTTATATGCAAGAGGGGTGGATGTAATGGAAGAGGGTTGGTACAAAGAATATGCTGATAAAATCGCAACGGAGATAGCAAAAGAAACTGATCTAGACTATAAAACCGAAATGTTAAATAAAGTCAGACTTGCACTGCATGAAGTCAGTCCCTTTAAAAGCGAACCGGTTGATTACGTAGTATGGATAAATTCTAATAAAGTTGTTGCCAACGATTATAATCCTAACGTGGTAGCGCCGCCTGAAATGAAGCTGCTAGAGCACTCTGTCTTAATGGATGGTTTTACACAGCCGATTGTGACTTTCCCGCACGACCAAAAGGTAGAGGTTATTGATGGATTCCACCGCCTCCGAGTAGGCAAAGAGTGCGAGTCCGTGCAAAAGAGGATAAAAGGTTATCTACCAACTGTCATTATCAAGGGCGATAGAACAGAAAAGAACGACCGAATTGCATCAACCATAAGGCATAATCGCGCACGTGGAAAGCACCAAATCGATGCAATGTCCGAAATCGTTCTCGAACTTAAAAACCGCAACTGGAAGAACGAACGGATTGCTCGCGAGTTGGGCATGGATGAAGAAGAGATCTTGCGCCTCTGTCAGATAACAGGTCTAGAGGGTCTATTCAAAGACGATGATTTTTCCAAAGCATGGGAATCATCTGATACAGTGGAATGGTTCGAAGATTTAGATGATACCACTGAAATTGGGACAAAATACAGAACGGTGAACACTGAAGACCCAACAAGGATATTTCATACCTTCGATAAGTGGGAATGTTATAAGGCAGGTTTTTACGCTACTTCAGTCGAAGGAAAGACAGCGGATGAATGCGAGAAGGCTTATGCCGAATTCCTGAAAAATTCTGAAAAGTTTAAAAGTGCGTGCGATAGAGTAATCTCAGAATGGAAACACTCGTGCGAACACTATCTTACGAATACAGCAATGAACAGAATCGCATGGATGGGGCAAGCATCTGCCTGCATTTCAGAAGGCTTGCCTAACAAGTATTGCTCTGGATTCAATCTTCTAACCGATGAAGAGCAACTAATAGCAAATAACATTGCATTAGACGCTATAAACGCATGGATGAAAGCAAATGTCAGACCACAAATAACATTAGACGAAGCACAATCAACTGGAAGGCAAGTCAATATTTATTGAGGTATGAACATGGCAACTAAAAGATATCTCGATATATCGGTTCTCGAAGCATCGAGACAACGTGTCTCTACTCTCTTCGACGAATTTGAGAATATTTATATCTCCTTTTCAGGCGGAAAGGATAGCAGCGTGATGACTCACCTGGTGTTAGCAGAGGCCCGGAAAAGGAACCGAAAAGTCGGACTGCTAATAATCGATCTGGAATGCCAATACAAAGACACCATTGACCATGTAAATATCATGGTAGAAGAATATAAAGATAACATCGAACTGCACTGGTTCTGTGGTGAATTGCTTATGAGGAATGCGGTAAGCAACTACGAACCTAAATGGATCTGTTGGGATGAATCTAGAAAGGCAGATTGGATAAGAGAAAAGCCGTTGATGGCAGCGGATTTGAGCCAATATGATTTTTATGTCCCAAAGATGGAATTTGAAGAGCTTATAATTGTCTTCGGGGAATGGTATTGCAAAGTGCACGGTGGAGGAAAAACGGCGGCGTGTATAGGCATCAGATCAGATGAAAGCTTGCATCGATATAGGGCGATCGTATCTAGGAAAGAAGGAATAATGTATAAAAACCTGAAATGGACCACGATGGTATCGCCTAGATTGTATAATATCTATCCGATCTATGACTGGAAGACAGAGGACATTTGGATATTTCACGGGAAGTATCCCGCGTTGCACCATAACAAAATCTACGATAAGATGAACATGGCAGGGGTAAAATTGAGCCAACAGAGGCTTTGTCAGCCTTTCGGAGATGATCAGAGAAAAGGTCTATGGCTGTACCACATCTTGGAGCCTATAACATGGGGGAAGCTTATTGCAAGGGTCAATGGAGCTAACAGCGGGGCGATCTACATCCAAGAAGACGGTAACATGACAGGATACAATCAAATATCTTTGCCGCCCGGTCATACCTGGAAGTCGTTCTGTAATATGCTTTTGCGAACCATGCCAAAGAAAACCAGTATGCATTACAGAGCAAGGTTTGAAAAATTCATCTATGGATGGAAAGCCAGAGGGTACGAAACGATACCGGATGAAGCCCCGCCAGAGCTAGAGTCAAAGTGTTGGGTGCCGTCTTGGCGTAGAATGTGCAAGGTGATTCTGAGAAACGATTATTTTTGTAAAGGACTTGGTCAAACTCAACCTAAGAGTGCAGCATACGGAATTTTCAAAGACATGAAGAAAAGCGGTGCGTTGTCGTCAGATAAAAAGAGGAAAATAAATGGATAAAGACACGAATTGTCGAAAATGTGGGAAACCATGTTCGCGAAATATGACCGTGCTTGGTATCGGTCCCGTTTGTTGTTCGTGTCTGCAATCCCATCAAGATAAATCTTTTTGGGAAAAGTTGCATGGAAGGATAGATCCGAAAGTTAAAATCATAAGAGACGCAAAGGCTAATCCTGGCCAGAGGACTCTAAATGATATCAGCGTCAAAGATTAATACCTATCTACATTGCCCGAAACAATATTTTTTCAGGTACGTGCAGGAAATGCCATTTGTGCCATCCGAGGCAATGCGTTTGGGCAGCAAAGTACATGGCAAGATTGCAAAATTCGATTTTGAAGCAGATAATACCATTGAGCAGCACATGCTAAAAAATGCGAAGAAATTCTTAGACGGCATGCCAGAAAATCCGATCATGGAAACGACCTATGAGGATAAGCAGAATCCAGGTAGATTCTTTGGCGAGCTGTTTGGTCATCGGTGCATAGGGATATTTGATTTCCATTGGCCTGATTGCAGTATAGCAGGAGATTGGAAGACCGGGAAACTTGACCTACGATATACCCAGAGCTATGATGTCCAAGCCTATATATTGGCCGAGCTATTTAAGCAGAAGTATGGCAAGTCACTTGACAAATTCTATTTCAAGTTCCTTCGCGATGGCGGGTTATATCCTGCTAGAAGCATTGTAGAATCGGAACTTCGTGATAAGACGACCGATATCATATTAGATGCTCTAATAGGTATAGACGCGAACGAGTACCTGAAATGCAAGGGGCCGCTATGCAATTGGTGTGATGCGAAGAAACTTTGTGACTCATGCGATTAAACAAGAATAAATTTTAGGATGTAATCTTCACACATCCTATAATATTTTATCATATCGCAAAATAACCTCCCCTTCCGGCCCCCTGCTTCCCCTCCTCACGTGATCATGATATTGACAGATCCAAGTAAGCTGCCCCTTGCCATCGGTGCCTACCTCATCAGCCCAATAATAGCAGTCTGCCCCGATCTGAATGCCGTATAGATGGCCTCCATTGGTGGGAGGCGACTCGGTAGATTTCCTAAGGGCGGTGCCTTTCCAGGGATCGGATGTCATTTCTTGCCCCTCTTCCGCACATCTCTGACATGGGCCGCCTTCTGGATAGCAGCATGTCGCTTTTTCTCTTCATCTGTCATCTTTCGGAGCCGCCAATCCTGGCAAGTTCCTGAATGCGTGATCATTTTTTCGGGGCGGCACCGCGAAAGGTTGACATTCCAGAAACAAAATTTACAACGGCCTTCCATTTTCTCCATATAGATCAGTGCTCCATTCTATACACCAAGTCGAATTATTGCCGCTTATATTCGCCCCCGGTGCCAATATGCTGCTTTCGTTGTAGCCTATGCCGGTAAAGTTTCCCGCTACATATAGGCTCATGTCGCTGCCTGATGCCAACGATAGCAGCAAAAATATGATAAGTAGCTTCATACTAGCTCCCTATGAGAATCTGTCACAAGTTCCGATTGAAACCTATGGTTGTGCGGCGCTTCCCGTAGGATATCCTCATAACATCTGGAAATTTCCAGATAGTCCTCATCCAGTGCATCTGGAATTTCAATAATGATTCTGATCATCTAATCACTTCACCCCATGCAATCACCACTTCGTTTCCTACCATTTTCCACATCTCAGCCGCCTTGTTTTTTGGAATTTCGATCATCACCACGGCAATCTCTTCACCATCTGGCTCGATGATGTCTTTGACTTTTCCAATCATTCGGGTCCCCATATTTTGCTACTCGCTCGTTTTACCTGGTCAGGTTGCCCACCTACGCCGCTAAACTCCTTATGCGGCCTGATACCCTTCAGTGTCGTTTGCCAACCGGGTTTTAGGTTGCCGGACGTGTCGAAAAAATCATCGGCAAAGAACCAGCATGCCCCATCCAGCACCAACGGAGCCGCCTGCACCCATTCGTCGGTTTCGCATAGGCATCGAGCCATGACCGATGCATCCAGGGGCTTCTCTTCATACGCGATGTCCGCCTTCTGGAAAGCAGCCATGAGTAGCTTGCATCTCGGACAGGTTGGCGTGCTGTAGATAATCATGCCGATTGCTCCGGTTCTGCCTCTTTCTCGACTTCAAGCGATCCATCCGGCGTGCATGTGAGACATTGCCAGCTTTCGGTCGCCTGAAACCCCCTTCTTCTTAGCAGCCTCCTGGAAAGAACAGATATTAAATCGAGTGCCTGAGCATCCGATAATGTGCATCTTTGGCCGTCTATTTCGAGTGCTGTCCACGGTTTCGGACCCGCGAGCGAAATTACATGCAGATCAAAATTGTCTGCTTGAAAGTCGGATTGAACTCTATATTTTCTGATATCGTTGCTCATATTATTCATCCCTCGAAATCTTCATCTCTGCATACAATTGATTCAATTTCCCCTCATAGCAATCTATAGCTTCCTGGACTTGTGCAATTTTCTGATCCATTGGAATAATAACCCTGGTAGGTTGAATCTTCTTCCTCATCAGTGGATCGGCATTTTGTCGCATGGCCGCCCGCCAAGCTCGGCACATTTCACATGCGCAACTTGCTTCATGCCGATTCATGCTTTTTCAACTCACTTCGCAAATATTCTATTTCATCCAACGCGGCGGCATACCCCCATACCGATAGGAGAATATCACATACATCGATTGGCAGGTTGCCAATTTCAGATATCGCCCATTTATCAAACCTTTCCGATAGTTCTTTTGCCCGTTTCATGTCGAATTCTACCTCTTCTCCGAGGCTATTTTTGATCATGGCTGGGCCTTCATGGCAGCAAGATAGCATGTGAGGATGGCTTTGGCGGGCGAATCTCCTCCGATATAACATTTCAATGCGTTATACCCAGAGTCGAAGATGTCGCATTGAAATAATCCTTTTGTGATGACTGGATCGCCATCTTCTAGCAGCCAATGCCATCCTCTTGCAGCAATGGCCCGCTGACATGCACCCTGGATCACATCATTTCTATGCTTCAGGTACACTGGATCGTCTGCCGCAAAACCACCCTCTTCTTCCAGCCACAACGCCCATTGCCAGATTTCATCATAGCAGGCCGGGTCAAGTTGCTTAAGCTCTTCTAAAAGTTTTTTCATCCCACCACCTTCTTGAATTTGTCAGTGACTTCCCATATGCTCATCCAGTATCGGTTCCTATTTCCGTGATCGATGGGGGCCTTTCCCACCGTTCTCATGTAGCCATCTCCTTTCAGCATCCGGAGAGTTCCTTGACCGACGGGGGAAGCTGAAAACAGGAATTTCTGAGACGGAATCTTTCTTGCCAGCTCCATGTTATTTTTGATCCAGAAATAGCCCTTTGTCATCCTCATATGATCCTCCGATATGCAGCAATCCCCATTCCCACCATTGCCAGGAATATCATCATAAGGCCAAAAATTAGAAGGAAATAATCATTCACGCGATCTCAGCTCCTTGAGCCGTTTTGTCACATCCTCGGGCATCCAGCTACCTCCGAATCTCCTATTTATCACATCTGCTATCTCAATGGGCGGCTTAGACGCCATATCCACTATGAGACTATCAATCATGGAACTGCTCTTGATCGGCTTTGGCCGCTTGGCCACCATGACCGGCACCTTCTTTGGTGCGCATCCCTGGCTACAATACATCTTGCCCTCGATCGCCACCTTATCTCGACTCAGTGACTTGCCGCAAGAGCTGCATGTGGGCTCGATAGGCGGCTTTTCTGCCTCTGGCATGACAAGAGGCTGCACGGGTTGTAACCCTTCGATTTTGGGCTCTACGGGCAGCTTCCTCAGCACGTTCATGATATATGCTTGCACCACGCCGCCAACTTGCATGACTGGCAAATTCAACTCTTTGGCAATCTGATCTCGTCGCATACCAGCGTCATGCAGTCTCTTGATTTCGGTTTTTGATTCGTCGCTAAGCGGTTTAGGCCGCAAATTGCACCCCTCAGGCGGCTTCATATTGGCCGGGAACTTGGATGTTTCCGCCAAGACCGCTTCGTGTATCATTTTTCTGAGGTGGTCGGTTGACTCCTCGGGATTTAGAATTATTTGCATTTATACTTCTCCTGCCATTTCAGGCGTTTCGCTTCGGGCCAACTTTTTCATATCTTGGATGGCCATCCACAACGACTTGTTTTCGTGAATCGGTTCAGTGGTTCGCGAAAACGTCCCGTTGCACCCGGTCAGATACCTGGCCATGTGAACTTCAAACCATGAATATGTGATTATACCGTCTTTGATAATCATGGCTTCATCTCCTGCCATTTGGTAATCCCACACGCGGCAACCGCGAATCCCAGCATCGTGAATAGCGCACCGAGACCCGCTTCTATCCATCCCGCGTATGCCCCTTGTGAGAAATGAATAGCCGCGATCCCTGCGCACAACGCAGCCCACAGATACAACCATCTCATCCCAACATCTCCTCAATTTTCTCCAATTTCTTCAGCATCCTGACACCTGTCTGCCTCAGATGCCAGTCACCGCGAAATTCCGATACCAGATCATGCTTTTTCATTTCTGTCAGCATCTCGGATACCGTGGTCGAATAGATGTTCTCAATGTTACTGATATCGGTTTTGGTGAGATCGCGTTTAGATAGCGATCGCA
>Ga0172381_10004195_pt1 | contig 14980 bp, 18 predicted proteins | sample Leawel6488metaG_FD_119754 | JGI IMG/M metagenome (GOLD analysis project Ga0172381, IMG submission 119754) | Leachate microbial communities from a municipal landfill in Southern Ontario, Canada - Leachate well 64-88 metaG | ecosystem: Engineered > Solid waste > Landfill > Unclassified | place...
AAAAACGGAGCCGCTATGCCGGGGACTTGGCTTTTTCAGCTCCGTTTTCTTTCAATAAAAGATTTCTTACTTCGTCAACAGATATTGACAGCTGTTCCGCAATGATTACAATATTGTGATCCAGCTGTAACATCGTAATATTCTGGTTTTTTATCCATCTTTCTACTGTAAAAATAGATTTACCATTTGCAAGCGCCATAAGAGCCTTTAAACGACTGTTTTTCTTAATCTCCTCAAATAATTGCATGTTTCTTGTTATTATTATGATTAGTAAATTGATAAGCAAATGTAAAACTGTATTGACAAATGACAATGAAAAGTTACAATAAAAATATCAACAATTTGTCCACAAGTGATATTAAGGCACATATCATTATGAAAGTTAATGAGTTAGTCCATAAAAAAATGTATACACAGATTTACATTTCCGAACGATGTGGAATAACAAGGCAGCAGCTTCACCGTATTATGAAAGGAAAAGCAGAAATGGAAATAACTTTTCTGTTAAAGTTGGCAGAAATTCACAATGAAAGAATTGACTACTTTATTTGTGACTTTTACAGAAAAGAATACCCTGAAGATGTAACAATCATGCAACAATTTAATGAAAGTGTAACGCCCTATGAACATATTAACAAGCTTACAGATGACTTTAAGCGCTTCCTTATGTCTGTGTATACCAATCAATTAACCAACAATAAAACCACCTGATTTTGCGACAAATTTTGCGACAAAATTACATTTTTGTGCCCCTTTATATTGGTTTTTGTAAAAATCTAATTATCTGACAATTAAATCATTAAGCATTTGTGTTTTTTAGAAAATGAATCCTGTCCCCGCTACCACGCAGCAATAATGCGGTTAATATCAAACACTTACGATATTAACCGCGTCAAAACTGCGACACATGTTGGCTATGCCGGGGCAAGTAACGTATGGTTGACATGATGAATTTTAAACTGGCCAGAATTGCTGCTGGCGAAATCACCGATCGGTGGTATGTTTACTACTATTTCAGACATCCGGAGACAAGTAAGTTAGTTCGATTTCGAGAGTTTGTCAGTTCTAAAATAAAAACAAAAACTGCACGACACACAGAAGCATTGAAGATGTGTGCTGCTATCAACGAAAAGCTGAATGGTGGGTGGAGTCCTTTCGAGAAAACAGACAAAACACAGCGAAATATCCGGGATGCCATCAACGAAGTGGTGGAGCTGAAGATGAAGATCACCCCAAAAAAGCGCACACAACTTACTTACCGTTCCGCATTAAATAACTTTTTCACATTCCTCGAAAAAAACAAATTGCAGATGATTTCCGTCAGTGCATTCAGCAGAGATCACGCTCAGGCTTACCTCGACTGGTGTATTATGAAGCGCCATCACAGCAACCGGACACATAATAACATGCTACAGTTCATGAAGACCATATTCAATGATTTGATCAAACGAAGCTACCTGTATAATAATGTATGGAACCAGATTACAGAATTACCCATCAGGCAGGCAGAAGTATCATCATTCAGCAATCAGGAGCTTGCGATCATCAAAAACCATCTTCCCGGATACGATTATCCATTATGGGCAATTGCAAACCTGATTTTTCATGCATATATAAGGATCGCTGAGATTGTAAGGCTGCGTATAAGCGATTTCAACATGCAGCACCGCATCATAATTATCAGGCCCGAAGTCAGCAAAAACAACAAACAATATATAATAGGTATGCACGAAGAGCTTTACGAAGTGATGTTACAAATGAATTTAAACTACCCGTCTGATTATTACCTGTTCGGACACGGATTATTACCTGGTTCCTATGAAATTAATACTACACGTGTTTTCGAGCGGTGGAATAAATTTAAGGAACAATACGGCATTAAGCAAACCCTGTACAAGCTGAAGCATACCGGAGCAGGAATGAGTGTAGAGGCAGGTGTAAACATACGTGATCTGCAGTTGCAGCTCAGGCATTCCTCTCTTGAAATGACGCAAATCTATCTGAATAAATTCAAGCAGGTAGTTTCAAGCGAATCCCTTAAAAAATTTGCAACTTTCGGTAAATAAAAAAGCCCCGACCAATGCCGGGGCTTTACCTATCAGAAATAATCACAAAAACTCAATATTCTTACTCTTCCGGATATTCCACCTTCACCTCACTCAATTTTGCAATAAACTGCTGACTTTCTCTGAATTTCGGACTTCCCGCATCGAGGCTTAGTGCCAGGTTAAGCAGATTTTTCACATACTGATTTTTTTCCGCTTTATTTTCAAATTTAATTAGCATGGTTCACCTCCTCTTCAATTTTGGCTATTCCAAGAAGGAGAGCTCTTACGTTTTTGTATGTATTCACATAATTCCTTTTTTGAAGCTGTTCCATATCGGCAAATTCCTCCGTGGTTACGGCCATCTGAAACATATTGTCAACGTCACAAATAGCATTTTCAGCTTGATCTTCTTCAATGAAGCCTTTTATTACATCCTTCATCTGATTTTCCAATTTCGTTCCCATTACTCACCTCCTTCTATTGCGGCAGGTTCGCCATGTGCCACCAATTCTTTCCATTCCCCTGGCTCCATGCCCATTACTTTTTCAATGTGGAATTTCTTCTTTTTGATCTCATTACCCTGCCTGCTGTATTCCTTCCTAAGGGCATCAAGCTCTCCGATCTCCTTCTTTACATACTGGATGTACTGGTCTTTTAAAATGTTACCCCCATATAACAATTCAAATGATATTTTTTGAAAATCTAAAAACTTTTCCCTTAAACTTGGGGTAATTGTTTGACCGTTTATGATCTGAATCCACCTGAGTAGACCCATCTTTGATACCACTAAACGTTCATAATTGTCTCCAAAAAGATTTTTGTCCGTCATTTTTGACGTGCAAAATTTCAAAATCGGGTCTTTTTGAAACCTTTTTACAACCGAATCATAATTAATTTGAAATAAGTCGCAGATCGGTTTTACAAATATGTAATCTCCATCTGCATAATTGATAGCACTGTTGTACAATGCTGTGTTCTGAACATTTTTCATTTTGCTTAGCGTTTAAACGTTTAAATAAAAAACCCGGGAGCGCTAAGCAATTATACCGAAGTATATGCGAAGTTAGAAAACTTCCTCCCGGGCTATTTTTTAAAATTATTTGATTCTTTTTATTCATGATATAATTACTTAGCATTACAAATATACTCAAATATTATACCACGCAAAAAAAAATAAATAATTATGCACGTGGAAAAACACGTGTACATATACTATCTGAGTGTCAAAAAAGAGACGCAAGGCTGAGAAAATAAATTATGGCAATATTTCCTGAACAGCCAATAATGCATGATCTTCTTTTATAACAGATTCTGCAAGTAATTGTTCCTGATAAAACAATTTAAGATTAAGAGTAACATCTAATGAATCAGCTTGGGCACACACATAAGCGAAATCTCCTCTGTTTCCGACAAATGAATACTCCCACAAAGAATCGTAACAACATACATGATCACTTTTGCCTTCTGAATTTATAAATGTTATCACACAACCACCACCCGAAACTGATACTTCATATTTTACAATACCGGAATCTTTGTATTCAAATTTATCATTATTGCATGAAAAAATGAATATAAAGATTATCAATAAACTGAAAAAAATGGCATTTTTCATAGGAATCTTTTCTATTTTACTTCAAAAATAATACCTTAATTGTTCTACGGAAGACTTCCTGAAGCTGTCGCAATGACATAATCTCCATTACTTGTAGCTTCTTCAATCAAATTACCTTTGTAATAGATTTTTGCCGAAATAGTTGCATCTTCATTTTCAGCCTGTGCCGAAATATATACAAACTGATCTCTGTGACCAGTGAAGGTATATTCCCATGCATGATTTATAATATCCTCCTGTTGTGTGTTTCCTGTGCTGTTTTCATAAGTTATATTAAAACCAGATGGAAAACATTCAACAACATATTTAACTTCACCGGTTACCGATACAGGTGGATCAACAGCTGGTGGTTCACAGTTAATAATAATTAATAAACATAAAACACTTAAAATTAAGTTTATCAATTTTTTCATAGCTTTTTTTTTTATGTCAAATATAATATATTCGATTAATAATTAATCACTTAAATATTAATTTCGGATACTTAAAAACACTAATTTTGTTCTTGTTTAGATTTTTGAATCCAGTTTATAAAACCTTTTAAAATTTCTGAAATACTAAAAGATATGGAAATCAAACAGATTATTACAATAATTTTAATTGTTGTTTCAAGCGTTACCGGTGCATTTTTTAAATCGTACTTCGACAGATTATTTGCACAATACAATCCGGACACAAAAAAAATTAACTCAGGAATCAGAAAAATTCTGTTTTTCATCTTTAAATATCTCATACCAACCGGTATTATAATTTTTACTTTTATGTATTTTAAAACAGTTGATAAATACTTTGTGTTTTTTGTATGTGCTTCGTTTTTCATAATTACAATGTTTTTGTTTGTTGATATTTTAACAAAAATCCTAAATGTTATAAAAAATCAGTTTCAAATATCATCTAAAAATATTGAAAAAACAAATGAAATTTTAAACAATTTAACCAAATAAATACTATGGAAAAATCGGTATCGAAAAAACCGGACATCGGTAAAATTCAGATAAATTCACCAAAGGTACCATCAAAACCACCGGCAATTCCTCCTTCAAATCCTCCTAAAAAGTAACAAAATGCCAGGCAATCAAAAACAAGCCCGTAAGCATTAAAATTCCGCATGAATAATTGAGGAAGCTACAAATCTTATCCAGAATAGCTACTTTTTTGTTGTAATGTTTAATGTTTTCTGAGTTATCCGACTTTCCCCTGCTGTTTGTTTCTTCAGTTTCATAATAATTGACATAGCTGTCAAATTCATGCAGTTTTAATCCGCAATATTGCCCTGAAAAGTTCAGCACAATAGCTGCAACAAATAATAATCCTGCTATTTTTATAATTATTGGATTATACATTTGATGTTCTTTAATAAATTCAAGCGTTTTCAAGGCAACATAAATTCCGCCTCCGCTTATCGAAATAATCAGTAAGTCTATTCTTTGAACACTGTACATCCAGGAATCAAGTATCTTTTGTCTCTGGTCCCTTAAAAATTCTTTACTCATTTGTTTTGAATTATTTATGCAAATTTAACCAATTATTAAAATTTTGATCCGTTTTTTACTCCATTATTTTCATCCAGTGCATCCTGCAGGTCAATTACCGCATCCTGATCAATTACTGCTCTTAATTTGGTTGGGAAATTTTCACATGCACGAAGTATTTTTTGCAAAAGAAGAAGCTGCTCAGCACTGAATATTTGTCCGTCTTTAATTCCAAAGTTGCCTGCTTGATTTATTGATGAATCCACAGGGCCACCTCCGGCAAAGCCTTTCAATTTGCGCTGCCTGATTTCTTCTAATATCGGAAGCATTGGTTTTACTTTGGGGTGGTCCATCATAAAGGAGGGGATGAAATACTCTCTTTTGTGAAAAGGTAATCCATTGGGTAAATATCCGGCAACCTCATGAGGATCTCCGTCACCGGTATAGCCACCACCATAATAACCCTGTACAGCTTTTCTTTGTGCATTGAGTGCTGCTAACTGTGCTATCCCTGTACCTATTACCAAACCAGATAAGATTGTACGCAAGGTCTGCGAAATATCTGCATTAACAGCCGGATTAGCATTGATCTGTGCTACTGCTAAAGCTGTGCTGGCTGCTATCTTTGCTGCGCCAATGGCAAACTCAATATCAGCATATTTCTTGTTAATCTCCTTTAATTTCTCTTCATTTTCTCCGGCTTCAGTTATTTCACGTTCTTTGAGTGCTGAAAACAGCTCTGAACTTTGTTCAATAAGTTTGTTGCCAAATTCAACTTTCGAAATCAGTTTTTCTCTGTCAAGTAATGCATATTTGTCTATTATTCCCTGTTTGGCTTTTTGATATTCTTCTTCAGACAGAAGTTTTTTGGCGTATGCTATATTAAGTTCAAGTAACTCAGTATCCATTAACTCCTGCTGTTCCTGAAGTCCGTATTTGCGTCTTATTTCAAGCTTTTCTTTCTCTTTTTCTTCCTCTGCATCAACATCTGCCCGGTCTTTATCTTTATCCGCTTTTTCAGCTTCTGCCAGCCAAGTTTTCAGACTTTCTTCGTCTTTTTCTTCAAGGGCGTTTTTATCATCAATGAATTTCTGAGTTTGGTCTAACAGATTTTTAAAGTGTTCCTCATAATCCTCCTCAGCAGTTTTTAATAATTCCTCTGTTGATTTCCCTTCCCCCTGAGGTGTATCCGGACTTTCTGGTGTTTCACCCGGCACCACTGGTGTCAGTATTTTCGCTCTCGCTTCTGCTTCCTTTTTTACGATCTCCAGGCGTTCTTTGCTTTGCTGCCACTCGCTTGTGGTCATTTTAAACTCTTTCTGTACCAGATTTTGATAATATAGTTCTCTGGCTTCGATCTCCTGTTGAATCTGCAGCTTTTTAAATCCGTTTGTTTCTGCGGCCAATTCCTTCTGAAGGTTATTCCATTCTAAATCCTTCTCCACAAGTTTCAGATAATGGGAATCCATCTTTACACGGACATCATCCAGATTGGAAAGTTCAATTTCAGCATCACTGATCAGCGTATCTACCTGAGTTTTGGATAATTTCTTCAGCAGCCGGTATCTTTCTTCAATATCCTTCGAATTCATCAGAATGTCCTGACCTTTCTGTATGGATTCATTCAGCTTGTTTTGCTCTGCGGTAGCTTCTTTTACCCTGTTCCGGAAGGTGAAATAAGCGGTGGTTGCCGTTGCAATTAAACTTGCTAATAATCCCCATCCAGTTCCTTTTGTAGCAATATTCAATGCTCTTTGTGCGGCTGCTGCCCGGGTAATATTACCGGTAAGTTTGTTATAAGCAAAAGCGGTTAGCAGTGCCACTTTTTGCCAGGCAAAAATGAGTGCATTGCCAACTCTCTGGTAATTGTTGATCACAAAAAGTGTCAGCTTATAGGCGGTCAATCCGCTGATTAGGGATATAAGCACTTTCCCCATGATCTTAATGGCATTGATATTCTTTTCAATCCATCCTAAAAATTTCGACATGCCGTCAACGGCATTTTCCAGCAAGTTCATTAGTTTGCTGCTAACAAAGAGACTGTAAAACGCTTTTCCTACCTTGGCCAGTTTGGCAGCCATGTTTTCGTTCTTGGTGTTGAACTCTTCGGTAAGTGAGGTGCCTTTTTCGAATTCGTCATTGGCAAGCTGCTGCTGCTGACGAACGATATCTATATTGTTGGCCAGTACTCCAAGTACGCCCACTGCCCGGGCACCATCAATACCCAGATCATCCAGCTTTTTGGTCAGCTCGGTCATTCCCTGGTTGTTTCCTTTCAATCCCTGAAGGAAAACAAGCATGGCTTCATTAGCATCTTTGGCAAGTAAGTCAGCAAAGTCTTCCGTGCTCATTCCGGCTATTTCTGCATATTTAGCAGTGTCTTTAAACATGTCCGGGATGATCTTGGCAAATGCCGTTGTGGATACTTCTGCGGTCTGGCCCAACTGATCGAGTGCTGCACCAAGACCAAGTGTATCCTCAATGCTGATCTTCGCCAGAGGGGAGATTCCTCCCATGCGTTTTGTAAATTCGACCAGGTAACCTTCATTTGCTGTTGATGCTGCACCCAAAGCATTGATGGCACTGCCTGTCTTTAAAAGACTTTCCTCCAGGTTTAAGCCTCTGTCGCTGGTCAACCGGAAAACATCTGTCAGCTTACCGATCTGTCTTACTGATTCTTCTACATCTCCGCCAAGGTCCTCGGCAAGGGCTACCTTGATCTGATCTGTTGCACGGACAAACTGAAGGATATCATCTTTCCCTTTGACACCTATTTTGCCGGCAACTCGGGCAAGTTCGAGCAATTCCTTGCGTGACGACCGGGTATCAATATTTTTGAATTCCTTCATCAGATCCACCACACCTTCCCGGGTAAGATCAGTGGTCTTCATCACATCTGCAATGGAGTCGCTGAGCTCGGCATTTTTCTTTATCAATCCGGAGATGCCAAAAACAACACCGGTCAGGGATGCAAGAATACCTGTAAATAATGCCTGGTATTTATTGGCTTTATCAGCAAGTCTAGACCAAAGGCTTTGTTGTGCCCGGAGTGATTCGTTAATGAGTTTAATCTCTCTTTCAACTGCCTTCAGTCGTGTTCTTTTTTGGGCAAATGCTTCTGCATGACGAGGCAATATAGCCAGCTCATTCCGCAATTTAGCGGCTTCTGCTTTCAATTCCTTGAGCGTTAAACCACCTGTTTTTGCAAGCTGCGCATACACATCCTTTAATTCCTGCGTTTTCTTCTTATGCTCTTCGCTTGCCTTGGGTAGTTGCTTCAGTTCCAGCTTCAGCTTTTCCGCTTTTGCACGTAATTCATCAATTACCTTTCCCCCGGTCCTGTCATCCAGGAAAATTGATAAACGTATGTTTCTGTCTGTTTTGCTCATCTCAATCTAAATAAAATTTTTCGAATAGTGCCCTTTCATAATCACTCCCAAATTCAATATCATTCATTGTCATACCATAATCACCCATGTTTTGGCCTCCGATATTCACCCCGGGATCAAAGAACGTATTCTTGATCAGCCTTACATTGATTTCCTCGTATTCGCTTCCAACCATTTCACTCAGTTCATCCAGATCAGCATCTGTGATGTTTGACGAAAACCACTCTTTTGGAACCCGCTTTCTCATATTGGCAGCACTTCCCATCGGATAGCCTTTTCCGACTCCCTTTTCGACAAATATACCGTATCGGGGGAACTGGAATTTTATGGCACTTGCCTTACCGTAGTCAAATTTAAGGAATGATTTCACCTGATCCTGCAGATCACCTGAAAACATAATATCCTTCGAGAAGATAAATGCCTTCATCGCTTCTGCCCGGGCCTTTCCCCAATTCCCGACCAGCCGATTAAGTTCTCCGTATTGCTCTACATTCATTATTCTCCTCCTTCCTCCGGTTCTTCTTCAATCGGATATTCTTCATACAACTGTCCGATCTGTGCCCGCATATTCACCATGTACAGATCCGCTTCAATCTTTTCGATTCCGTTTTGCGAAAAGCTGATTCTCATTTCCTTCATCAGGTAATCAATACCATCAATCCTGATCTTTTCTCTTTCATCCAGCATGATCAGCTCATGGGCACTCAGGATCATGCGATACGTGACCATACGGGTGCTGTTCCAGAAGCGGATATACTCTTTCCACCATTTATTGATCAGTCCGTTTTCCGTTTCCCACTGGAGGGAATAATTCCAATTCTTATCAAAATTGAAATTGTATGGCTCGTAACTGGCCAGAGGATATGCAGCACCAACTTCATCAGCATCAAGACCTCTCCAAAAAAGTAAACGTATGCCAAAATTAGGATTACTTACTGTTTTTGTTGATATTTTCGCATTACCGCTTTGTGAAATCCAACCCATAAGTTGTTGCATTTCTGCAGATGTTGTTGGATTATATGGTTTATGCCTTATAAACACAGGGCTTGCATTAACCTGAATTTGTGTTTCACCATCCCCGATCACCTTTTCCATCAGGTTTTGTGATAATGCTTTCCATTCTGATGTGTCATCATTCCAATAACACCACATATTCATATTGGCTACAAATCTTATATCACCCGGATAATTACCGGTTGTTGGCAAATCATCTGCGCTTACTTTTGCTCCTTTTATATTAAATTCACTGAGACTTTTAATATATTCTGTGGTATATGCATCTCCGCTGTCAAAATTAAATGAGAACGTAAGTCCTTTTTTGACAATATATTCAGATTCAGTATATGGTTCAGCTCTGTGTGTTAAATCATTATATAAAATACTTTGCAGAATTTCTTTTGACGGATCAATATAGCACGAATGATCTTTTTTTCTGAATATAATACTCAGCGAAAACATTGATTTGATTGCATTTAACAAATCACCGCAGGTGCAATCAGGGAGATGATTTATTGCATCAATTATTACACTGTAAAGCTTGTATGCATCATAATCGCTATATCCTAATCCAAAATTGTTGTATAAGATAAGTTTTTGTATTTCTGTATCATTAAAAAACGATCCTTTTAATGAATACCCTGCATCAGCAAGAACACTTTCCACAACATATTTTAAAAACAAGAATGGAATACCAATTGTTTCAGCTTGGTTAATTTCATAGGTGTTATGCAATTGTTTATAATTATTGATAATTACGTTGCTGGCAGCATCTCCTGATCCGTAATAATCAGTATTCATCATCATCGGAAAACAATATTGCCTTTCAGTGAACCATTCTCTGTAGTGTTCCCATCCTTTCCATTCAAACATATTATTCATGTGAATAATAAGATGATCTATTGCCCATGGAAAATATGTTCTTTCATTAAGTAAAGGAGCTACATATTGTGAAACATTGCCTGTCGAAAAAGACATGGTAATTGGTATATACTCATTGTTATTTACAAATTCTTTTTCAACATAAAACCAGCATACATCATATCCTGCATAAGTTCTGTATCTTTTAATTTCTGCAGTAAATTTATGTGAGCTCGTTTGTGCATTTACGAGATTTTTAAGTTGTTCAAGGGTTTCATACATATCCCCATTATAAGGTGCAATATAAGTATATAAACCTCCTATGGGTGGCACACCAAGATCAAATGTAATTGTATCTGCAGTATTTTTTAAACCTTTTATTAAATATAATCCAAAAATCTTAGCCTCTGGAATCAAACCACTGCAGTCATATTCTATTTGTTTTAATTTTTTAGGCGCTGTTACTTTAACAAAATCAGATCCATTAGTTACCAGATTACATTTTACGGCATCTGGTGTATTACTGACAATTGTTAGAATTGCATAGGTCCATTGTATTTCATCAAGATATAACTCACATTCATACTCCAACGGATTTGCATAAATGTTCAATACATGAGGGAATCCGAATATTTGCATGTTTTTGGAAGTAAGAGGCAAAGTGAAGTTATATGTAAAATCACCCTCAATTAATCCACTGGCAAAAAGCGGATTGCACTTTACAAAATTAATCTTGAATTTCTCCGGCATGTCAAGAAACTCACCATTGATCTTTATTGCTATCATATTCCGAGTTTCATTTTACCCCCTCTTTGATTTATCAGAGAGGGGGAAGGGGGTGAGTTAAATTTTAATTCTTTTCTCATATCTCCGAATAAGCTTTATTGCTGAAGGCGTCTGAATACTCAAAACTCAAAAAATACTGATCATCATTGTCTTTGTACAAGGTAAAGGAGTCTTTGTTGATGATCACCGGTATCAGCTTGCTGTTGCGGTATTCCCTCACATCGCGGCTGATCAGCAGCTCGATCATCTGACTGATCACTGCTTTCTTTTCTTTAAATCCGGATGAAATGGCATATTCAAGCACATAGGAGTTATCATAGTTTTCGATCTGCCGGAATGCTTCATCACTTTCCCAATAATCACTCAGGATCTTCTCTGTCAGACTTCTTTCAATGCTGATGCTGTCTTGCCTTTTTCCGGTGGCTCTTAGGGAATCAATTCCGCCAAGGCTGTTTTCAAAGTAAAATACTCTCTCGTTTTCGTAAGTGCGAATATCAATGAGGTAAGTGATCACTTCGGAAATCACATTTCCGGCCTGATCTTCTACCCATAATTGATAATTCGAAACGGTTTTTCCGGCAGTTTTTTTAGCTTCCACACCTATCTGGGTATAACCTGCAGGAAAGCACCAGATTTCTTTTTGTGCAATGGTCGCTTCCGTGTAAATAGTGGCAGTGCTGTCGGTTCCGTCACTGTAATTCATTTTGCATTTTAAAATGAGTGAAGTGGCAGTGGCACTATGGTTCAGAAAATTCAGGAACTCCGATTGTGTTTGTGTTATCCTGCGCGTTTTTTCCTTCCAGGACATAAATCTTTTATTCGTAGGAAGCCAGGTTGTCCAGTAATTGCTGTTCGGGAAATCATTAAAACTCAATCCCCCGCGAACCGCAATATATTCACTGCTTTCGGTCACTCCTTTGTAAGCCGGTGGATCTCCATAGTATTCGCACCAAACAAGTTTAAAAGCCTTATACACTTCGGTCGCCTTTGCCGGAACATTCAAAGTATAGGAGGGAAAATATCCGGCAATTTGGGATAGCAGTATATCGGCAATTTGAAAAACGGTATTCTGATTATTATCGGGTACCAGATTCTGCGAGCTGATCTGTTCCCCATCAATAACAACATTTAAAATAATTGAAAAATTCTCAGCAATTGTATGGTCAACTCCGTTGATAATGCTGTAGTTCATATTGGTCACATTATTAACACCGGTGGCATTATAATCTGTACCTTCAATTTTGGCCTCAATAACAATATTATCGCCATCACGGCTAACATTCCAATCCTTATAGATATAGTAATTTTTCAGGAGATAAGGAATAACATCATCCAGCCAGTCTGCAGTTGTTCCACTCACATAAGAAGGTAGTTGTAAGCCGCTATTATTTGGAGCTACTTTAAATACAAATTGCTGTTCATCATTGATCAAAGGATAATCCCATGTAAACAATTCATCAGCTGCTGCAGTTCCTCCTGTAAAATCAAGTACAATTCTGCATTTTGTTGCAATACCCGTTATAAACGCATCTGTCTGCAATTTAACTGCTATGGGATTTTTTGCAAGAGATACGGCAGGAATCGTATTTATTAAGGTGATTGCCATTTTTACAAATATTTCCTGCAAAAATGACCGCTATCCCTCAATGATGAAAGGACAGAAGAAGAGAAAAAAGATTAAGGAATATTTAATTTTTACTTATCGGGGGCTCATTCCATACGGTATGATCAGTATCCAGTTCATGTAATTCAAAATGCACTTTCAGTACCTGGCAAACAGCCACAAAGCTGTCGAAAGTATAATTTGCATTTCCATTCAGTATATTACTTACTGTCTGCAAGGGAAGCTCTGTTTGTTCTGCGATATCTCGTTGCGATAAACCTCTTTTTTTTGCAACCATTTTAAGAGCTTGCCCGATTTTTTCACGGGCAAGTCTCTGAATTTCCGGATTAGGCTTGTTTTCCATAGTCTCTTAATTTTTGTTCTGCTAAATAATACCCCATATTCCAACTTATATTTGGCGTTTTTTGAAATCCTGACATGAATAATGAGTGTTTCATATAGCTCATCCTTGCATTTTTATTCATTTCAGGTGGGAAATTTTCAACCCTGATTTTAAAAGTTGCTAAATCGAAATTTTTAAACGCATTTTCTTTTTCAATAATGCGTTTTTCATTTTTTGATTCACGGTATCCATCCAGAAACTCATTTTTAAGAACTTCAATGTGAAAGTAAATACCTTTACCAGGAACAACGCGGTGATCACTGATTCCGTTATATGTTTCATCTCCTATTATTACTGGATGATCAAATGTGATCCGGCAATGGCATGTGTCGAATGAATGATAAGATGCTTCAAAAGGTAAGTCGGGATAATTTCCCCACAATCCCCAATTTTTGACTCCCTCGTTATCATACCAGTTAATAATCTTCAGGGCGTCTTCTTTACTTAATTTAATTGTCTGTGTCATAAGATTTTTATTTAATTTGTTCTACAATAATAGAACAAACTTTATGCCATAAATTCTATTTTAATAGAACAAAAACAATTAAATTATTTAAAATGATGGGTAAAGATTATAACTCTTAATTAAAATCCTCCTCCCTATAACTCATCTCCACCATCACCGGAACCAGGATCGGAATTTCCAGCACGTATCCATGCCATAGCGGTTCGATATTAAATTGAGGTGTCATACGAACGTTACTCAGCTCGAAGCCGGGCAGCTCGAGATCATCCCGGTATTTGCGTAAACGGGCAATAATCTTATAAGCCGCTGTTTTGGCCAATTTCGAAGCAGCCAGTCTGCCGGAATCATCTGTACCATCCTGCTTGGCGATCACCCAGATCATACATTGAACTCTTTCCTGTATGTGCGACTTCCCATCCACTGGCTTTGTGCTCAGGCACATCGAGATCAGAGCAGGGGAGTGCATTCCTTTTGTTGCCTCAGTCAGATCCGCTTTGTCCGCATTATGGAAATGCTTCTCTTCATTCGTATGCCCGATCAGCTTCACACTTGCTGCCATATTTTCCCAGAACTCGTTAAAAACTTCCGGATCATTCAGTTTAATATACGCCATATTATTTACTTCTTACTTCGATTGTTCGGTTGTTTTGTGTTTTTAAAGGCTTTAATTTGCAAATTCAACCCGGATAATATCTCCATTGCCGGCATATTATCTTTTTTTGCAAACTCTTCTACCCTGTAATCAAGCCAGTTATTCATGAAATTATACCATAGATGAAGCTTTTTTTCTTCGTTCTTATGCGTTGATTTTGAGAACAGATATGGGTAAATCTCTGCCAGATAGGTAATCATCAGTATCCAGTTCCAATAGATTGCCAGGCGATCGGACATTTTCAACTTCCCGATCCGGATGGCGTGCTTTTCAAAATCCTCTCCCGGGAAGAGCAAAGCAATTCCTTTGTTCAAAAACTGCTCATCCTGATTATGTTCGAACAACTCGAAGTAATCAGCCGTATTCCGGAAAGTTCCCCAGCTCACTTTATGGAGAAATGTTACCGGGCCGTAATATTTTTTACCCCCAATTTTAAGGTATTTCACCAGGTTAAATTCTGTATTATTCTCCGCTTCAAACAGCCAATCCACCGTTTTGGTGAACTCAATAAGCTGGTAGTCTTTGAAAAAAGCAGTGCGCCATCTCAGAATGATAGTAACAGCCATTGTTTTTTTAGTCAGCTCCACCCGGTCGGAAAACATCACTTCAGCAAGCTGTAAAAATTTCTTCCGGGAAATGCCTGTCAGTTCCTCCGGAACCAGTTTAAGGCAACGATCAAGAAAGTATTT